>Ga0185307_1000002_pt1 | contig 237702 bp, 243 predicted proteins | sample LHCtaG_FD_128010 | JGI IMG/M metagenome (GOLD analysis project Ga0185307, IMG submission 128010) | Hot spring microbial communities from Little Hot Creek, USA to study Microbial Dark Matter (Phase II) - LHC4sed_matched (SPADES... | ecosystem: Environmental > Aquatic > Thermal springs > Hot... | reverse complement strand
TAATGCAGAGACTAGCGCGCTAAATCCATACACGATCCACATTGATGTCAGTTGCAGCTTTCCCTTCAGTATCACAGGGATTACTGTGAATATGTAGTCTCCCACTGCTACAGCTCCCATAGCACCTACTAATATTCCTACTGGCGAGGTCGCTTCAGAAGAATTCCAAGTTCTTGAGAACACCTCTACAAATGTTTTAGGCCTATCTACATATAGAAGAGATGCTGTGGCTTTTACGTACATCCCAATTCTGCTTAGCGTTCTCTCAATTATATAAAACCTTCTCTCAAAAGATATGTATATGTGTGGAAGTACTACAGATACAATTAGTAACATGAACACAATGATGTGGAGGACCTCGTCGAGAACATTCAATCCTAGTAATGCTATTATTATAAGCATTAGCCCTCTTGAAATATTGTTAATAATCCTACTTAATAGGTTCACCTTATCCCAATAACTGCTTTCTACATGCTCTAGAAGAGTAACAGATATTGCTAAGTTTAGGAACGCCATTGACGCAGCGTGAAGAGTGTATGCGAGAAGTGCTGTGAAGTGGCTTAGATTACTTAAAAGAATGTAAATAGGTGCTACAGAGGCTAGGGCTAAAATTGCTAGCACTTTATTATGCCCGCCATCCGCCAAGGGACCTGATAACCTGTTGCAAAGTATGTATGCAGCACTCCAAGTAGCACTAAGTATCCCCATGTAAACACCGCTAACGTTTAGCGTGTAAGCTATGTATATAAAGAGCATGGGGTCAAGTGCTGAGAGCATGCCATAGGTAACCGATGAAAGCATAAACCACATTTTTGAAGAACCCTAATTACCGTGTTACTTAGGGTCTTAGAATAAAAGAGTGGTAACAAATCAAGGAAACGACTCTATATTTCAGCGACGAGTTTTCTGGCAATTATATACATGGTGATCCTACCAATAAATGATACTAGAAACATTAGCTGCATTGCCAACATGTTCATGGACGCTATTGCTGCGCCTAAGCGTGTTGATATAGCTGCAAAGGTGTTTGTTAATATTCCAAGTAGTGATATCATGTATACCCTATCTTCGCCAGCTAGATATAAGTTATACACACCTGTTATGAGGTTATATGCGGACCAGCTAAGCCCTGCAAAAATGTTTAGCAGTACTTGCTTCTCTAAGCTATTGGAGAAGAGGAATAGCAGTGGCACTAGTGATATTGGAATGGTACTGCATGTAAGTATTCTCTTGTAAGAGGCTTTACTTGAAGCTCTTCCAAAAACGTAGTTGCCAATAGCGTTTGCAAGCGTGCTTGAGATAGTGTTTAGGGAAATCCACATTTCAGTACCTCCAAATACCTTTATTATGTAGTAGTTCCAGAGTGCTCCAGGGATATTGACAAAGAATGTGAATAGAGAAACGAACATAGTATAGTGCTTCACTGCTGCGTTGCTAATGACGCCTGAGACTTTTTTATAAAACTGCTTTAAGCTTAGCTTAGTGTTTTCTCTTCTAACTAGGTCAGCCACTAAGTAAAGTATGCCTGCGGAGATCACTGCTGTAATAAGTGATATTACATAGATTATCCTATAGGCTTCTCTGACATCTAGGAAAAGAAATATCACCGTAGCTATAGATAGTCCTGCAACTGAAGATGAAAGTGTGTACGCATTTACCCTACCAAAAACTTCTACAGCCCTGCTCCTTGGAATAACATCAGCTATTGTATCAGAGTATGCTAGGCCACCTATAGCTCCTCCAAGCTGTGCAATAAAAACAAAGATGTAAATTGTATACGATGCCACGAGATCTGAAAAACCTGTTAGTGCCCAGAAGATCAAGTTGAGCGACGCAAAGATCTTCCATAGCAGCACCCTTCTATGCCTAGCTCTATTCAGAAGCACCACTCCTATTGCATTGCCTAAAGATATTGCTGCAAGGTTTAGAAAAGTGGTAACACCTATCTCATTAACGCTGAAACCCAGTACCTTTATTGCGTAAGCCTGATAATATGTTATGGAGATTGAAGTTGAAAAGCTGTATAGTATTGAATGTGTTACCCAAATTCTGTAGTACGTACCCCACGCGCTTTCTACTTTATTCATTTCTTTGCATCTCATATTAGCAGCTCTTACTAGCACCTCTCTATGCCTTCACAACAACATCTGGGATTTCCTTCCTCAACTCTTCCTCAAGCACTGCCACAACTTTACTGAGCTTCCTAATGTTAATTATGCGCATTTCCACAACAAAACTATTCATATTTTCAGAGGAGCCCGCGTAAACTACTTCAGGCTCTGAAGCTAACTCCTCCTTTATTTTTGCAACAGCTTTTCCAATAATGTCTTTCACATAATCTACATCGTATGCCATGGGTACCGCTATCTGAACTCTCGATACAAGACCTAGTAGTGTAAGCTTATTTACGATAATGCTGTTAATGATTTTTGTGTATGGTATGAACACTCGTTCAAACTTTGCAGTCTCTCCCCATACACCAAGAGCATCAAAATCAATTATGTGAACCTCTATCCCGTCAATCTCTATCCAGTCACCTTTTCTAACCACCCCTCTATATCTAACATAGAGCTCTGCCCCAAGGTTCTTGAGCTCGTCATGGAACATTAGTATTACTGCGAATCCTATAAGCAGTATGAGTATTGAAAAGATTTGGATTTCGGGTGCTACAACAGCTGCCACAATAATTGCTGTAAATATGTAGAGAAAAAGTTTAATCATGTCTGATAACCTAGCGACATACTCTACTTCAACGCCTTTGAGAAGCGCTTGCAGAATTCTCTCAAGTAACCTAATAATAAGGTACATGGCTACGGCAATTATAGTTGCGGCAATTAGTCTATAGAGTAAGGGGAGGAGGGGAGCTATAGCGTTAATTATGCTATCCAATTTTTAACTACCCGTATTCCCTAGTCTTGATTTGTTGCGAAACTCTCGATGCCTGTATTTCTTCAAGTTTTTTAAAAAGCTTCTCTAGCTCTTTGACAGCCCTATCGACATCCTCCTCAAACCCGCTTATAACTATGTAATCTCCTGTAGCAAGTACGCGACCCGTTGATCTATTTCCAAATCTGTTAAAGAACTCTGCATATATGTTGAGACCTAGTTTACTAAGCAACTCCCTTATATCGTCATAGGAAATTCCTAGAAGTGCTCTTCTCAATACCCTGTAGAATGCTACTTTTACTCTAGGGATTAGACTTATAGGAGTTATAGAGATCCATGTATCAGGCAGTAGCATTGCACTTAAATTAGCGTAGAGGTACTCATCTACATCTACTATGTAATGCACACCCTCACTAACGAATATGTCTCTATTGTTCTTGTTATGCTGTAATGCTATTATAATTGGAATGCCGTAGCCCTTAATAGCCCTTAGCACAGCTATATTTTCAGCATCTTCTCCTAATGCCAAGATAGCCATGTCATACTCGTGCAACTCCTCTATGCTTTGCACTTCTGATACTCTTCTAAATTCAAAGCCGAAGTGTTTACACAAAGCCTCAACTTCTTCATCATTGCTCACAACAAGTATTTTTGGAAAAGGCTTTACGTTATTAACAGTGACCACTAGTTGCCTGAAGTAGTTCCTACTTAGAGCCAGTAAAATCTTCATTGCACCTTCACCCCTGCTTCACTTAATATCCTAAAGCCTTGTTCTCTCTCAATAGCCTTTTTTCTTACAGCAAGCTTGATAACGCCTTTAAGCATTGATTTGGCAAACAATTCCTCCATTTTGCTAAACACTGGTTGTACCTGATCCTTACAGCCAGCGTCGTCTATCCTAACCCTGGCTTTGCTATCTAGCGAAGCAGTGAATACGGCTAGGTGCTCGAAGTTCCAAAGAGTCTCTTCCTCTAAATCAAAATACTTCCTCACTCCAACTACCAATGAATAAGAGGGGTAGAGAGGTAATACAGTATCTGGAAGCACTTCAAGAATAAGCTTAGCAAACCTCTTGTACCACTTTTCAAGTTCTGTGGAGGTATAGGGTATAGATACGTAGATGCTGTACTCCCCAGCTTCGATCTCATCTACAACCTTCTCTACAAGATCTCTAGTGATGCAGTTAGATTCCGCGTTAATTATAGCAATAACAGGTTGTCGAACTAATTTTGTAGCTGTTTTCATAGCCTTGCCTCTGATGAGAGGTGGATCTGCGTAAAATACTTTTGATTTTACGATAATCTTCTTATGCGGAAAACCATAGAATACTATGTATCTTTCTGGAAACATTTTATCGGTTACTACTTTTCTAACTTTCCTAACCTCCCCGAGGGTTAACCCCACTATACCTGCATTTCTACTTCCAGATCTTAGAAACTTCATCAACTTTTCTCCGCTTTTTCCCTATATTTAAAAAACCTTTTGAACTTTATCACTTTTTACCTAAAGTTTTGGGTAGGAGCGTGGTATTGCTATAGCCACACTCTTTAATATTGTGTGGTGTCTATAGTGAGCTACATAGCTATTACAGCTAAGGACCTTGAAGCATTGGTTAAAGCCGTAAAGCTGGGTGAAGAAGTAAAGCCCAGCCAGCATGCAAAGCGAGAGGTCTTTGTAGAGTACGGCATAGCTGGGACATTTAAGGACAGGGTGCTTACAGCGATATACTACGATATTTGGAAGAGGGTAGGGTTGATTGACAGAATTGTCTCTGAGGTCGCAGGAGCTCCTAGCGTAGTTATATTGGATCCGTGGCTTCGTGCAGCACTTAGGGTGGCTACAGAGGTTCTAGTCTTTGAGAGGTTTATTAAAGAAGCGAGGTATAGGGATGCTAAGAGCATTTTTGTTAACTATTTCAAGAAGAGGATATCAAAGTTCCTCTCTAATGTTACACACCCCTATGTTGGAGCGTATTTCTGGGGGCTTATAGATAAGATAGCTAGTTATAGATGGGAGCCTAGGGGCATGGCGGAAAGGTGGGAGTACAAGTACATGGTTTCACAAACCGTGATCTCTAAACTACTAGAGCTTGTAGGGTCTGAAGAGACTAGGGCAATTTTAAGAGAGTTTAACCAAGTGTATCCTATAAGCATTAGAGTAAATACGCTGAAGAGCTCTGTAGAGGAAGTTATAAGTGCTCTCGAAAAAGAGGGGGTAACGCCTAGTATAGGCAGATATGTTCCTACAGTTATAAAATTCAAGGGTCCATACAATTTCGATAAATCACAGCTCTTCAAAGAAGGTAAGATAGTGATTCAGGAAGAGGCCCCTGCTCTTGCATCTATATTGCTGAATCCAAAACCTGGTGAAGTTGTTGTGGATATGTGTGCTGCACCAGGGGGGAAAACTGAACACATGGGCGAGCTCATGAGGAATCAGGGCACGATATACGCTTTTGACGTAGATGAAGTGAGGATAGATCGCATGAGGCTTTTGCTAAAGAGGACTGGTATAAGGATCGTGAAGATATTTAAAGAAGATGCTAGGAATGCCCCTAGGATACTTGGTAGTGGCGTGGCTGATAGAGTTCTCCTAGACGCCCCTTGCACATCGAGTGGAACCATTATGAAGAATCAGGAGCTTAGGTGGAGAATAACAGAGGAGAAGATACGAGAGTTTCAAAAGCTTCAGCTAGAGCTTCTCGAAGTAGCGGTAAAGTTGGCTAAGAAAGGAGGTAGAATACTTTACACTACATGTTCACTATTTAGAGAAGAGAACGAGGATGTTGTGATGCAGGTGCTGGATAAGTATAAGAACGCTATAGAGCTTGTACCACTAAACAGCCCCCTTAGCCCTGGGCTCATACCCGGAACCATGAGAGCGTGGCCCCATAGACACAAGACCTTTGGGTTCTTTTATGCCCTGTTTGAAAAAGTAGAAGATGTTATCTAAGACTCTAAATAAAGGTTGTGTCAGGGTATCAAAGCTTTTTAGCCCAATAGCCACTCTAGTCCTAGAGAACGCTACAGGAAGGATTAACTGCTACAAGGTGCTTAAATTGACTAAATTTGGTAGAATGACCATTCCTAAGAGTGAAGATGATATCAAGAAGATTAGTGAAGAGATAATGCGGCAAGAACACCAAGATGTTGAACTTGGAGCTGAAGAAGCTGAGGAGGGAACTCGTATGCATGTGCATGGGGGAGCAGATCTCAGTGTTATCGCACATGAACTCACTCACATACAGGAGTTACTACTCCATGTGATTCAGGCTATTAGAGAGTTGAGAGATTCTGTTGATAACCTAGACATCACGATTAGAAAGAGCCTTAGAGCACTAGCACTTCTTCAAGTAGCCAACTCTTTGAGCGATGCTGAGTCAAGACACAGGTTACTTGAGCAAGTGTCTAAGGATCTTGGCGTAGATGTTAAGAAACATGATAAGTAGCTAGTGTTAGGATTTCAGATGCTCTGGTGATCCGTAGTGTAAGGTATTTAGTTAAACGAGTAGCCCAATTCATTGGGTTTGCCACAGTCTTTAGAGGCTGTTTCTATTGTGAAAGTGCTATGTTCTCTCTCTGATAACTTCCTCTGTAGGCAAACTTTGTTTCTCGATCAAGTTTTATGAATATTAATTGCGCTATTTGGGCGCTTCTCTCAATTTCTATTCCATGAGGGTTAAAGACGACTAAAAGCCCCTCACCTCTCCCCTCGTAGCCTGGGTCCCATACTGCAGTATATATTGTAGCACCAGATCTTAGTAGAGTTGATCTTGGTATTGCAAGAGCTATTGTGTCTAGAGGTACCCTGACTATCTCCATATACCTAATTCTATAAGCCCCAGGCCTCAAATTGTACACACCATTCTCGTCCTTAACTTCCTCAGCTTCAGCCACCTTCTTTGAGTCCACTCGCAGTGAGCCTTGCCCACGAAATGCGAAAACTTTATCAAGGTGAAGTCTCATGCCTCCGCAATCCATAGCCTCTGCACTTAGCTTGAATATCTCCATAAGGGTTTCTGGTGATAGTGCTGGCATTTTGTGCAACCTTCTCAAGTATACATCTGCTAGTGAACGGTTTTTGATAAGTACCTGGGGCTATCGATAGGTCTTTGCAGGAGCACCCCTAGTTTATACGCTATGAATTGAATGGGTATGCTCAGTATTACTGGTGCTAGGTGCCTATTCACATAAGGCACGAGAACCTTCAGCAAATTGACGTTGAGCTCACTAAGCCTCTGCTCCACCTCGAAACCTACTGCAATAGTAGTGGCACTTTTTTCAAGAGCCATCGATATCAGATCGTAGGTGGCCTGTGAAGCCTGCTTCTCTACAGGTAATATGAAGAGAGCAAATACGCCTTCTTCAAGTAGCGTTTGGGGGCCATGTTTAAACTCGCCCGCCTCAACACCCTCTGCATGAATATATGCCGCCTCCTTAAGCTTAAGTGCTCCTTCAAGTGCTAGAGGATATGTTAACCCTCTTGAGACTACGTAACCACTTTTACACTGCATCATACTCTTTGCAACTACTTCTGATTGCAACTCAATGTGCCTAAGATAGCTATTCAGATTTGCGCTCAACTTCTTTACCTCATTAACACTACTCCTAAACTCGTCATTGCTAATCCTCTTAGCCTGCAGTGACGCTTTTAATGACACTAAGTAGAGTAAGAGCAGTGTTGATGTAAACGTCTTTGTAGCGGGAATGGCAATCTCAGGCCCCGCTCCTATAGGTAAGTACAAGTTTGAGATGTTTGCAATTTTTGATCCTATGTAATTTGTCATGCCCAGTATTGTAGCCCCCCTAAGCTTAGCCTCAAATACAGATGTAATGACGTCGCTTGTCTCTCCTGATTGCGAGATTGCTATTACTACTGTTCCAGGGCCAACATTATCAACGTGGTAGAGTGGAAATTCAGCTGCACTAACTACAATTGGCGTTACCCCGGCTAGTTCTGTGAGGTAGTAAGAGCCTATGTAAGCTGCGTGAAGGCTGGACCCATTTGCGATCATGAACACTCTTTCAGCATCAATTACGAGCCTTGCGGCAAAATTCAAGTACTTCTCTTGGACTGTGTAGAGGGTTCTCATTAATGCATCTGGTACATCATATATTTCCCTCAGCATGTGATGTGGGTACCCATCCTTATCAGCGTACCTGGGGTCCACATCCATGGTGTTAAACGTTTTTTCAATTCTAACACCATCCAGAGTCTCCACGAGCACGCCTGAAGATCTCACTAGAGCTACTTCATTGCGCTCTAACTTGAAGTACCTATCCGCAAGACCTAGTAAAGCACTTTTACTAGAGGAAATGGTTATGAAATCCTTTGAGACCCCAACATATAGTGCAGGGCCACGAGAATACGCTAGAAAGCATTTACAGGCAGAGTCCATAGCAACAAGGCTAAAGTATCCATCTAATTCTGCTATCGTCTTCATAAAGGCGCTTTTAAAATCATTTACAATAGCGTAGTGCTTTTCAATGAGGTGTGCAATTAATTCTGCATCACATCGGGAAACAATTCTATGCCCTTCAACGATTAAGCTATCCTTTAGAGCCTCATAATTTGCCAGCACTCCATCCTCTGCTACAGCTATTCTATTACTGCAATCAGTGTGTGGTTGTGTGTTGTCAGCATGGGGTTTGCCATGTGTAGCATACCTCGTGTGTCCAAGTGCAATCCAAGAACTCAAACTCTTCAGATTGTACTTATCAGCAACAGCATCTATGCGTCGCGCATCCTTATACACTGCAACTTCATCGTCTAAGAAAACCGCTATGCCACTTCCATTAAAACCTCTATACTCAAGTTGTTTAAGCCCCTTTACAACATGTTCTACAACATCCTGATGTGTAGGAGACAAAACCGCGAAGACCCCTCCCATTTACAGACACCATTGGTGTAAAACTTTAGTTACCTAATTACCTAAATAAGTATTCAAAAACCTCATAGTGGAGTTAAGTAGCCATTGCTGTACTCAACCAACTTCAGTTGTACAGCACGCCTTATCGCATTTAAAGCCTTCTCTCTATTAAGTCCCTTCACCTTTACGAGATGCTTGAGAAAATCATTAGCTTTGACAGATCCACCAGCCATCTCTACAACCTCTTGTAAAGCAGTGTAAATCTCTACAACTTCCCGAGGTAGCTGGTAATCAGAGAGCGTGCATTCAAATACACTAACTATGTAGTTCTCAGCTAAGCTTTTGCTACTCCTAGTAATAGTGTAAACATTGCTACCCGCCCTTCTCACTACATAAGTTAGCGGAACCTCACCTACACTTTGTATTGAAGCTCTGTGCGGCAGAACATGTACTGTTGTGTTAGCCTTTACACGGAGGCCTTCTTCAATGTTCTTGAAAAGTACTATGGCTACGGCAAATTGAGCTCCACTACTACAAATTACAAAACTACTTCTACACATTCTCTGGGCAAATTCAAGTAGCAGGCTATCACCATCAACGCACACGCTGTGCCCCTCCGCTGCGAGATTCTCATTCAACCAGTTTGCAAAAGCAATATTGAAGTTAGTGTATGCTGATTTTAGTACAACACTTTTTTCAGATGTAATGACGTCGAGAAGGTTGTATAGAGAGCTAGGCATTGTCAAGCGCTAAGCCCTCCACAAGATGCTGCATAAGATTAAGGTGATAAAAAATGATTTTATTTTCAAAATGGAAAGGGGGTAGCCTCTCTAGGTTTAGCTGCATTCTGGGTAGTCGTCTGGTACTTTTGCTCTGAAGTATTTTCCTGAGGCTGGGTCTTGGAATAGCCCTATCTTAACGCCCTTTCTACCTTTTGGAGAGAGTGCCCACACCTTCTTGGGCACTAGTGTTGCTTCTGTACCAGCTGGTGTCTTTACTTTAACAGACTTTGTACAAGCCATACCCAACTCACCAACAAAGAACATCTACAATCCAAGGTTAATAAACCTATTGGTTAGAATTGATTGAACCAGATAAATGTAGCATTATATAGATAATGAATATGCTAACATGTTTATCAGCAACAAAAGATGTTGCCATAAATATGTATAGATTTGAAAAGCATACATAAAGTTTATTAGACACAGAAATAGTAATGTAAACACATGGTGCACGGGTAGGGCCTGGGGAGCTCGCCCTCCCCCCACGCCGAAAGGGGCGTTACGCGGGGGCCAGTAACCTGCACTACTAGTGTGGTGAGCCTTAGCAAACTCAAACACATCGTCGTGAACCTCCGCCCCGTGGGGCCAGTGGTGGTGGGGTCACCTCTGGAGGGAGGTGGCTACCACCTTTGCAGGGGGACGGTCAGGCCCGGAAGGGAGCAGCCTAACCCCTGACACTGGCGTTCACGGGTCCACCGGGGGGAATATCGGTGTGTTTGAGTTTGCTAAGGCTCACCACACTAGTAGTGCAGGGGCCGTGCACCACTTTGTTTGGGGGTCTTTTGTGAGGCTTGAGATTTTGGATGAGAGGGATGGTGTACTTAGGGTTAGAGTTGATAGTGATGATGATTTGTGGTTGCTGAGTTTGCTTATTGCTAGAGGTGATGTTGTTAAGGCTCGCACCACAAGGGATGTGAGTATTGGTAATGTGAAGAGGAGGGTTCCGATGGTGCTAGCGCTCAGTGTCGAGAAGCTGGAGTTTCAGCCTTTTACCAATAGGCTGAGGATTCATGGTGTTGTTGTTGAGGGGCCTGATAAGTTTGGTGTTAAGGGGTCTCACCACACGATATCTGTTGGTGTAGGTGATGAAGTTACCATATTCAAGTCTTCTTGGAGCCCAGAGCTTGTTAACGATATTCTGAAGCTTGTGAGACCTCTAAACATTCTTCTTGTCGCAGTGGATTTTGATGAGTATGCTATTGCTGTGCTACAGATGCAGGGATTAAAGGTTTTGGACTCAGAAACAGTGTCGCTTCCGATTAGTGATGAGGGGTTTGAGGAGGCTGAAGAGGAGTTGATTCAGAAGCTATCTAAGAAGATAGTGGAGATAGCCCATAGATATGGGGTTGACGGTGTTGTTGTGGGTTCTCCAGGGGAGCTGAAGAATAAGCTTAAGGGCGTTGTTGAAGCACTCGATGGAAAGCTAAAGGTGTACGTGGATACAGTGGCTAATGGTGGGTATGCAGGGCTTCAGGAGCTTTTGAATAGGGATGTGGTGAGAAGTGTTATAAGGGATTCTGCTGTTGAGAAAGCGTCTAGGGTGCTTGAGGAGTTTGAGTACCTGCTTGCGAAGGATGTTAACAGAGTCGCCTATGGGCTGGGTCACGTGGAGCTTGTTGCAGGTATGGGTGCAGTTGAAAAACTTGTTGTAGTTGACGAAATGCTGAGCGGATTTGATGAGAGCCGTGGGAGAGTTGAAGAGGTGCTGAGAAAAGTAGTAGAGAAAGGTGGTGAACTAGTAATTGTACCAGGCAACACCCCCGTAGGTGAAAGAGTGAAGATGTTGGGAGGGGCAATAGCAATTCTGAGATACAGTGTAGACATAGAGCTTCTAAGCAGTAAAGGTAGTGGTTAGAGAGATGAGCAATGCTTTACTAACCGCATTAAATTACCTAGCTTACCCCTCTTAGGAGTTCTCCAATCATCCTCCAAAAGGCCGCCTGTATCAGCACTGTTCGGGTTCAAGGCCCAGTAAAAGAAGTGACAAATATCATTCTCCACTAGGTAGTCGACAAACCTCTGTTGCCAAATAACATCCCTAGGGTCGCCACTACCATAACGCCCACCAAACTCGCCTATAACCAAAGCAGAACCAAGCTGCTTCTTAACATAGCCCCAGTTCTGGTCCCATATCTTATACAAGTTGTCTGGAAATACATCTGGGTCTTCGAAGTATGGTAGCACATAGACGTCAGGACCGTAGACGTGAGGGCTGTAAACAAGCTTATCTTTTGGCAGATTTACTGGGTAATCTCTTACTGCTCGTAGGTTCTCCCCCCAGTATACAGCGTCTGGGTAAAGGGGCACATTATCTGATTGCGGGTTTGTGTACTGCGTTCCCTCTACTAATATGAGCCAGTGCGGCGCTACCTCAAGTACTGCTCTCCCAATTCTCTCTGCAGCTAAGTTCCAATCAGTCTTAGGATTACTCATGCCCCACGTAGCGCTCTGACCATCAGTATAGCAACTAGGTCTAGGAGAAACGCTGTGAGGCTCATTCTTAAGATCAGCTCCAACAACGTTAGGGTACTTACTGAGGCGTTGTGCAACAGAAACCCAAATATTGATATAGTCCTGCTCAGTAAATGAGTCAATATACCACAGAGGCTCTATAGCTATGCAGCTAATGTTGTGGTAATTCAAAACTATGTAGAGGCCCAGCTCACTAGCTTTCACAATGATTTTCTCCAGCACTGTAAGGGAGTCTAGGCTCTGGAGATCGGGGTTAAAAGCATACGATATTGTCGATGGTGCTGTACCTGGCTTTACAGCTTCCGTACAGAACGGTATCCTTATTGCATTGAAACCCAGAGCTCTAATTGTCTCTAAGAGCTCTACCCAATTCCTAACCCAAAGCCCGTGCACAACATGAGCTTGGCCCTCAAAACCAAACCAACTTACTCCAAACAAATGCAGTCTCTGCTCAACTCCCCTAACCTCAGCATATATCTCTCCATTCTTAACCTTGTAGTAAACATCCAAGTTTCACACCTAGTCCAAGAAACACTTTAACAACGCTTCATCGCCTAACTCGTGCACATGCTGAACAATGGGTTTAATACTGCGAGTTCTCTTCACACTATGCATAGCCACACCATTCCTATAGGTTATGTAGTGCAGCAAATCATATCTAGGTGTTTGATGCTTTGTATAAATATTGCCCGCAGTCTCTATGACGATCACCTTGTTAGCTTTTGCATGTATTGAAATCATGTGTAGCATAGCATCAACTAGCTTGCTTGGGTAGTAAAGGTACAGCATATCAACACGGTCTATGACAAGGATGTTTGGAACCCTTTCAATTTCTGAGACAAGCGCTCCCATTAGTTGATGAGGTGAGAGTATAGCAGGGTTTACACTAAGTATAGAGAGTGTTCTCTTCAATATGTTTTGCGGCACTATGTTTATGGCCTTTGCGGCGGCCTCCAAAAGCATTTGCAGTTTTTGAGGGGGATCCCTAAACGAGACTATGGAGAGCTTCAGCTTATAGTCATGAGTAAGCCTCACTATAGCAACCCATATCGAGAACGGGATCTCGCCAATCTTTGTCACAACACCTATATGTGTAGATGGCTCTACAGAGCCCCAGAGAGGCTCTATGCACCTGTGCGTGATTTCTAAAAGGGTTTTTGACAATGTTATAGAGCTGTAAAGTGGTGGTACTAAAAACCTCACGGACCTCCCCTCTTCTATTGTGAATGGTATTTCTGCTAGTGGTATTGGTTTTCCTCTGAATTTTCTCACCTCCATGACTCTGTTTATTATTCCTTTTTCTATTTTTGTTTTGAATACGAAGACTGCGTCTGCTATGAACTCTAGCCCCTTTAGGTCTGTGCTCTCAGTAGCAAAAGGCAGGTCTGCTATGAGCATTAGTAGTGCTTTGCTAGCACTTGTTAAGCTATAGAGTGTTGCGTGTAGCATTGACCTCGCCTCCTCTGTTGTCAACGCATTGAGTAGTGGAGTCACAGAATCTATAACAGCTATCCTAGCCCCCTTCTCAACAACCTCCTGAGAAAGCCTCTCAACAACCACCTCAACAAGCTCCCTACCACTCAACGTCGGCACATGAACATACTCAAACAGCCCCCTACCCTCAGCCACAGCAAAATCCATGCCAAGCCTCCTCATATAAGAATAGAACTTCTCCCTATCCTCAGCAAGACTAATATAAACCCCCCTAACCCCAAAACGAAGAACATTCTCAAAAAGAAAACTCGCCACAAACGTAGACTTACCAGCCCCAGGATGGCCCAAGACTAGAAATAGTGTGTGTGGCTCTATGTCTCCTAGTAGCTGTGCTAGTACCTCATCTCTAAACACAAACCTCGTCTCCCCCTCAGCTCCAGGGATTGCTGTTGTCACTTCCTTTACACCAGTTAGCTGTACCACTAAAACCACAGAATTAATATACTTATCTACATATTTAAAAGTTACCACACTTCAAGTATAAGTAGTTGCTGCTTACCACCAAGGTATGAGCTATGCTTATAGCGTTTTCGTGTTAATGCGAGTTGATCTAGGTATTCTATTCTAGCTCCTCTAAAACCAGGCTGCCTAAGCACGTAGCTTTCCCTCCACTGCCGATCAATACTATAGAGCGCTCTGGTGTTGTTAAAATGGTGTTGTTAAAACCGGTTCCCCCTAACGATGGTGTTTCGCTAGCTGGGAACCTCTTTGAGATCTCTATACAATAATTTCTACCTTTCATCTATACATGAGATAGTAAATCACCTTTTTCCTAGTTGTGATAAACCACTCCTATTGAAGCAGTATGTATAGGCTAAACCTTTTTAACGGGGTAGAGGTCCACAGTGGTGAAGCCATACAGGTGAGTATCGCTTACCACACTTGCTATTAGTGTTCATACGCAACCTCGCCATCGACTATGGTTTTAACAACCCTCAGCTCATTGTCTAGAATCGTTATATCTGCTCTATACCCACGCCTGATATCGCCAATGCGCAGTCCTAGCCCAAGGCTTTTAACAGGGGTGAGGCTAGCCATAGTCGCTACACTGCTTAGGCTATAGCCAAGCCCAACAACATTTCTAAAGGCCTTGTCCATCGTCAGAGTGCTTCCCGCCAATACCTCTGTGCCCACTAACTTGCACACCCCCTGCTCTACCACAACCTCTAGGTCTCCGAGCACGTAAACACCATCAGGCATGCCTGTAGCAGCTATAGAGTCTGTCACTAGGGCCACTCTCTCAGGCCCTGCTAAATCTATGACCATCTTGACAACAGCTGGGTGTAGGTGCACAAAGTCTGCTATAACCTCGAGGAACACCTTAGGCGACTGTAGCAAGGCTAGTGCAATGCCTGGCTCCCTATGGCTAAACCTCGTCATAGCGTTGAAGAGGTGCGTTGCCTTAGTAACCCCAAGCTCAACAGCCTTCACACCCTCTTCATAGGATGCCTTTGTGTGCCCTGCGCTAACAACTATGCCAAGGCTTTTAGCATAGGGTATAAGCTCTTGTGCTCCTGCAACCTCTGGTGCAACTGTTACCTGTCTCAACGCTCCTCTGCACCCCTCATAGAGAAGCTTAAACTCGCTGAAGCTAGGAGCCCTTATAAATGCCCTGCTCTGCGCACCAGCCATGTCAGGGTTTATGTAGGGGCCCTCCATGTGGAGCCCCAGAATCCTAGCACCCTCCCCAGGCCTCCACATATCCATAGCTTCACTCACAGCTTTACACACATCAGCCAAGGTCTCTAGAGGAGCTGTAACAGCTGTTGGAAGAAACGCTGAAACACCATACCTAGTGAACTGTTTCGCCATTTCAAGAATGGTGTAAGGATCTCTACTAACAGTAACATCAAGACCCTTGACACCATGTGTATGAGTGTCTACAAAGCCTGGCACAGCATAGAGCCCCTCAGCGTCAATCACATTGCACTGAGAGCCCGAGTAAGGCTCATTCCCGACTTCAACAATAGCACCCCTCTCAATAACTATGTACCCATTCTCGACCACACCCCATGATGACACAACTCGAGCTCGCCTTATAACAAGGCTGTTAGGCATGTTTAAAGTCGCCCTGCAGTAACGTAGCTTAAAAAGGTGCGGTAGCTACTAGACTTTTAGCTCTAATTGCTTTACACAATGCCGAAGGGAAAGCCGTGCACCAAGTATACACGTTTTTATGCCTACTCGATTATTTCTACCACCTGGTGCCGTGGTGTGAAAGTTTGGAGAGAGGTTGTTGACGGCATTGATGTGGAGGTTATGGAGTTTGAGGGAACTGTAGAAACAGTTGAAAAGGCTTCTAAGTTAAGTGGCTACCCAGCGCCTCTTATCATCAAGACCCTGCTTCTGAGAGCTGGTGAAGGGTATCTCATTGCTGTGGTTAGGGGTGATAGGAGGCTTGACCTAGGCAAGGCTGAGAGGGCCTTAGGTAAGAGGGTTTCTCTAGCCAAGCCCAGCGAGGTTAAGGCTGTCATTGGTGTGGAGGTTGGAGCTGTAACACCTCTTTCACCAAAGGTCAAAGGCCTTCAGGTTGTCCTAGACCCTGCGATACTGAGTCAAGAGTTTGTTGTTTGTGGAGGAGGTGCTTTGAATAGGCTGTATAAGGTTAGGGTTAGAGACCTCCTAAACTACCTAAACCCCACACCACTCGACATATTTAAGTAAGAAGTCAGTTGGAAGCATCAGTACGAGATTGTAAGGCTCAGCAAAAGGCTTTGACTATAGGGCTCTACGGAGATACTGTGTAGGTACGCCCTATAGCTGGTAACGTGAAGCATTACTGCTATGCTGTTCACACCACTCTTCACTATTGTCTCTGGTATGTAGAACTCTCTCTGAGGACCCTCATCCACATACCTTCCAAGGAACTGCCCATTGATGTACAGCAAGGCTCTTACACCACTAGCATTAAAGACTAGCTTAAGTGGCGCCATCACATCGCCTCTGCCTGGCTCTAAGACAAAACTTCCCCTAATCCACACCACCCTACCCATGGAGTTCTCAAATGCTATTGGCAAGGGCGTCGATATCCACTTACTATCGTCAAAAGCCTCCCTGTACCACCCCTCTTCAAGACCCCTCGTGTAGAGCTTAACCTTCCAAACACCCGAAACAATGCGCTTGTATATCTTTAGTGTTGGGCAATGCTGTAAAGGAGTCCACTCAACAGCGATTGCAAGCTCGTTTTCACCATCATTTAAGTGCTCCGTTACGTCCATGGGGCCTCTGTAGACCCCTACAAACCTCTTGTTAATGAATACCAGGGCCCTTGGATATGGATAGTAGTTTCCATACATAACCTTGCCGAGGTCGAGAATAAACCTATTGCCATCCTTTCTCACAGTAATGGTCTTCACATAGAGCCCCGCGCCCATGTCTATGCTAGTGGTGTCCGCAGCTCTTTCAACGGTTCTGGGGTCTGATAAAGCATTGAGAAGTTCCTTCGGGTTCTGTAAAAACATTGAGAGGCTGAACCCCCTTCCATAGGGTATCTCAACTCTAGTGTACCTCCAGCCAATCAGAGCCACCTCATCCACCTTCTCAAGGTATATATCCCCAGCAATTCCGCTGGGTATGTACACAATACCATCATTTGTGTGCCCCGTTGACTCCAAGACTACATCGAGGGTGTTTCTCCCTGGTCTTAGAGCCCTTGAGGCGTCTACCTCAAGGCTGTGGTATCCAGCTCCAAGTGGAACCCCGTTTAGAAGCACTGTGGCGTAGTCGTTGAAGTAGCTTACGTACAGCACTCTGTTGCTCAGCCCCCTATAGACTTCATCAGGGAGCTCAAACTCTATTCTGTAGGTGGCGTAACCGTTGAACAGCATCCCAACCGTTTCGAGAGGCGCCTTAGGCTCTATGACGAGAGCTTCTTGAGGCAAAGGCTCTTCAGAAACCCTCCACACAGCATCTACACTTACCTTAGCTGCTTCCTCGCCTCTATAGCACTCCCCAAGGTAGAGCCTGTACATAGGCCCTATGACACGCTCTACCCTAGCAGGCTTCCCACCAACATCAGCACTTGCAATTGGATTGAAGGATACTATGGTAATAGTTCCACAGCTCTTTTCGTCTAGCTCAAGCTGGAGAGAAGTTGCATTGCTAGAGCCGCTTGCCTTACCTATAAAGTACACATTTGATACTAGGGCAAGGGGCTTCTCCACCTCATCTATATACCAAGTCCTATCGGCCCTCTCCCTAGAGATTATCACAACATGTAGTCTGCTCTCACCACTCCTCAGCACAGCAACCCTGTCCTCACCACCATGAGCATACCTTAGCACAGCCCTACTATTCTCAACTCCGAGGAGTTCAACACCCAGCAGGTGCTCTATAGCAATGCTCGGAGCCTCTATAGCCATCTCCCCAACCTCAAGCACATCACCATAAACTATTAGAACAGTGTCACCTCCATTCCTTAGCAACATTAGTGGCTCTGAAGAGGTGTAGACAACTTTGAAGGGCGTGTCAGCAATTCTGTAGTTGAGTAGCACTATCTTAGCGTTTCTCTCTGCAACCCTTACACTAGTATAAAGCGGGTAGACATCACCACTGTAGACAAGCCTTGTGAACCGCGGGGTCTCGCCAAGGTTTCTCAGAACAACTAGAGCAGCACCATCATCAGCTATGCGTGTGAATACATCAACGCCTCTAGTCGTGGCTCTTACAGCGCCTTCAACAGGCCTGGTCCTTGCTATGAAGTCGTTGAGCGTCTTCACAAGTAGGGCAATTCTCTTTATGGTGTAGTACCTCTTTGAAAGCTCTCCCCACTCCCTAATGGGAGCTTCGTAGTCATATGATGTTGTTATGTACTTTCCCGTGTAGTAACCAGGGTTAGTCCCACCGTGAAACATGTATATGCTCACCCCATTTACGCCCATGCCAATAGCGCTCTTAATCAAGATCTCTGTCCACTCAGCAGGGAAGCTACCCCTATTCGTGGGCATGGGCCCTCCAAATGACGTGAACCACCCTCCCTCTAGCTCCATAAACATCTTTAGCATTCCTAGCTGTGTCTTCACATAGCTCCTAACCTTGTTGTCAAATCCTTGCGTGCTCCAGGGAATTGGATAATCATCTATGGTGTTTATGATTGGAGTTCCCTCAACATGCCAATCCTCATTAGTCACTATAGGAAGGCTTCTCACATACCTCCTAGCAGTTTCGTAGAGCTTCAGCAGATAGGGGACATCCCCCCAGAAGTACTCGTTCTCTATTTGCAGTAAAACTATAGGACCGCCGCTCGGCAGAGAGTACCTCTCTATCACTGGCAGGACTGTTGAGTACCACTTTTCTACGTACCTAGTGTAGCCTTCATCAAGGGACCTTAGGGCTGAGACCTTTTGGTAAAGCCAGTTGGGGTGACCTCCACTATCCCACTCAGAGCATATGTAAGGCCCGGGCCTAGCTATAAAGTACATCCCAAGTTGCTTAACTAATTTAATATAGCTCTCGAGATCCCTGCTAAAGGCAGAGGACTCGTAGGGCGAGTTCAGCGAGCTATCACCAAACAGTAGGGCATTTTCTACAGGCTCATGCCAATTCCAAGCAATGTAACTAGCAATGCAATTCAAACCAGCTCTCTTAGCCTTCAAAAGTCTGTCAAGCCACAACCCCTTGGGGACCCTAAAATAGTGAACCTCACCACAAAATAAAAACACCTTCTTCCCATCTATGCACAAAAAGTTGTCTTCTACACAGACATTGCTCAACACCATCACCATATGTGCGACCGCATGTGCAAGTCGATATGAAAACCTACTGGCACCCCCTAGAAATATAACTCTTTCATTACCGTAATTAAAAACCTGGTGCTCAGCTTCATTAAGTTGCAAGCGAACTTAATACTAATACAGCTACATCAAAATTCTATGCAGAAATGGTAATAGCTACAGGCTATAGCATTAGATGTGTACTAGTCAATAGTTTTGCTACTGGTAGCAATTTCACTTCGTCGAGATTTGCAACAATATTACCAATAGTTTTTAGCATGGCAAAAAATCTACGTAGTTAGGATTGCCAAGAGGTAAACACTCTTAGCATAATGTGAGGTGCTAAAGAAACAAAATCACCTTATGGTGTTGTAATAAAAAAATGTTTTACTTTAAGACTCGTGGCTTTAACACCATTCCAATACCTAACCCTACAAGTAGTAGCACTACTCCTACTACTGCTGTTGTAGACCAGTCAACCTCTCTTACCTTAGTAGTTTCAGTTATGGTCTCAGTTACTGGCAACGTCGATACAGAGGTCACAGTTACTGGTGGTGGTACAGAGGTTATGGTAGTCGGTGCTACGGTGGTCACAGTTACTGGTGGCTGTGGCTCTATAGAGGTCACAGTTACTGGTGGTGGTACAGAGGTTATGGTCACAGTAGTCGGCTCTACGGTAGTCACAGTAGTTGGCTCTATAGTAGTTATGGTTGTAGCTTTTGTAACAGTTTTAGTGGTTTCAATAACATTTGCCCCTACTAGGAATGACACTTCGTATAGAGACCACTTAAATTTGCCTTCGCCTGCCTCATTAGAGTACCACTCAAATGAAAAGTCTATCATCTGCATGGTGTTGTCCAAGACCATGTCGCTGGTCCAGACATCTGGAGCTAACTGTGGCAGTAGTGTTGATGCGAGAGCTACGAACTCTTGTATAGGTACACCGACTCTGCCACTCTTAATTGGGGTTAGGAGCTCAAAGGTAATGGTGGTCTGCGTATCAGCAGATCTATCGAGGTTTCCTGCTTGAACGGCAAATGGTGCGTAGACAAGGGCTCCGTCTATAATTAGGGGTGCTGTTACGTTTGCTAGTATTGTGCCTGTTAAGGGTGCTCCTGGGTGTCTATATAGTCTAACTATTATGAGGACATCGCCTGCTTTCGTACCCCCATCTCGTATAGCTTCGACTGTCCATAGGAATAGCGTTACTGTAATTGGTAGTGTTGACTCTTCTTCATAAACAGTGTAGTTTGCAAAGAACATAGCGTAGGGAAGCTCTGTCAACTTCTTAGGTATTTTGTATAGTGGGTGGGCTGGAGGATTGCCACCCCAAATATTTCTCCCATACCTAATGCCTGGGCCACCTTGAATCACTACTTGATTTGGTAGGTTAGAGAATTCTCCGTAGACCTCAGCTGATTTACCTGTGAACTCCATCCTCATAAAGCCTTGAGCTCCACCTGCAAGGTTCCACAAATTGGCTATGAACGATGCGTAGTCGAGGTCCACTGTCACCCATCTGTTATCAGGGCCTGCCTCTCGCACACCTTTGAATGCTGTTGGGAATATTAGTGCAGAGCCCTGTGCTTCACTATATAATACTGGCCCTATGGCTATTGCACCAACTATTAGTAAGATGTATAGCGCGGACAGGGCTAGGAGTATATTCTTCCTCACGAAGTTCACCTACTGTGCTCTACTATTTTCACCAGGCTTATTTATAAACCTTTCTATAGCATATTTCACATAGTTTAAGTGAAGTGCAGTGGTTTAGCTCTTATGCGAGAACGTCTTGCGCGAAAATGGGGAAAAAATGAGGATAGCGCTTGAGGTGTTTTTGAGCTAGGATTCCCTTAGCCTTGGATTGAATAGCTCTTCGAGGCCTAGGGCTAGTAGTGCTAGGGATGTTGTAAGAGCCACTATGGTTATACCTGGGGGTAGGAATAGCCACCAAGCCCCTGTTACATATGCTAGGAAGTAGTTTGCCCAGAAGAGCATCATACCTAGAGAGAGGTACTTAACCATGGTCTCTGTAGACAGTAGCATTGCTAAACCTGCTTCACCAGCTATTCCACTTGCCATAAAGGTGGCAAAGGACCCCACAATATAGGGCCCTATACTCGGTAGCAGGTCTTCAAATACTAACCTGATGTCACTGTAGCCAGCTATGCGGGATAGCGCTACAAAGTCCCTCTCCCTTAAGCTCATGAACTGGGCTCTAACCGCTCTCGCAAACCACGGCCAGCTAAAGAGCCCTATTAGGAAGGCAATTATGTGAGGCCCTCTGTACTCTACAGGTAGGTATGAAGCTACTAGCACTGCTACTAACCAGTTTGGTATTGCTAAGAATATGTTTGTTATAGACATTAGGATTTCGTCGACAAGCCCACTCTTTATACCCGCTATAGCCCCTATCACAAGGCCCAGGCCTGTCGCTATAACCGCTGTTATTAAGCCTACAGACAGCGATGTTCGTATGCTATACAGGAACTGTGCAAATACGTCTCTACCAAACCCATCTGTGCCAAGGGGGTACTCGAGAGATGGTGGTAGGTATTTAGTCCCCCTAGTGAGTGGGTCCCTGGGGTACACTAGAGGGCCTATTAACCCCATGCCCACTATCACTATGAAGATTATGAGGCCCAGCATGAACCTCTTGTTCTTTATGAGTACGTAGATGTAGAGAGGCACTCTCATATGCTCTAACCTCTTCCACCTATTCTTATCCTCGGGTCCACCAAAGCGTAGATAAAGTCCACTAGGAAGTTTGCTAAGAATACTGTCGCTATCACTATTAGGAATATGCCTTGTATTAGTGGGTAGTCTAGTGCTCCTATAGCTCTTGCAAGGAAGTACCCTAGGCCTGGGTAGTTAAACACTGTTTCTACAATGAATACCCCTGTTGTTGCAAATCCCAGTCTAAGTGCTAGGCCTGTTACTTGTGGTAGTAGGGAGTTTCTGTAGGCGTACTTAAACAGCGTGCTATCCTTAACGCCTACGCTCTCAGAGTACAATATGTAGTCAGTTCCTAGCTCACCTGATATAAGCATCCTCATGCTCCCCATCCAACCAGCGACTTCGACAAGGTATATCGATAGGAATGGGAGTGTGTAGTGCCACAGGTAATCAACTATGAAGTCTAGTGTGAACGATGGTTTTAATCCAGATGAGTAGATGCCTCCCACAGGGAATATTCTTAGGCTAAATGCAAAAGCGTATAGCAATAGCATTGCTAGCCAGAAGTACGGTATCCTAGACACAATGAATGAGTACCCCACAATAATGTTCTCTAAGGCTCCACTTCTCTTGTACCCAGCATACGCCCCTATTATGTTACCTGTAAACCATGAAGCCAAGGCTGCTGGTACTACAAGTGCTAGTGTCCACGGCAAGGACATGGCGATTACGTCCATAACCTTCATTGGGTACATGTCCACTGATATGCCGAAGTCCCCAACAAAGGCTCTTCTCAAGAAGTTTATGAACTGCACGTGTAGAGGCTTATCAAACTGGAATATGTTTAGCAGTTCTCTCCAGACAATTGGTACTAGCTCAGGTTTGTATATGTAGTACGTTATTATTTGCTGAAGCCTTGTAGCCAGGGGGTTCGCAGGTATTAGCCTTGGCAGTATGAATACTATGCATATGGCTATGAAGTATGTTATAATGAGTGTGATGACCTTCTTCGCTATGTACATAACCATTGTTCTGTCTATTGGTAGTTTTGCCAATGTGCTAACACCAAATTTATTTAGTGTTATTATTCTGTCAGTTTATAACTTTTTATAACTCCACCTTTTTATAACTTCATGAAATTAAGATGCTCACAGCAATATTGAGTAAAAATAATGTTGTGTTGCACTTAGCCTTCTCTAAGTCTTGGGTTAAAGAATGCCTCAAGCCCTAGTGCTATTAGCTGTAGTGATACCATTAGCAACACTATTGTTATTCCAGCTGGTTAGGAAGTACCACCACGCACCTCTGATATACGCTTGGTAAGTACCTGCCCAATACAGCATCATTCCAAGGGTATGCAGTCTCTGGTGAAAATCTCACAGTTATGGCTGTCCTGTTTACTCGCGTTATTTGAAGCCCTGAAATAGTCAGCTCATTAATATGCACAACGCTATTTGAGAGCACCTTTACTGTGTAAGATCCGTTATGAAGCTCTGCATCGACAAGGTACTGCCCATTAATGGTGGTGCTACTGTTTGTTGGAGTTATAAAGCCTATTGGGCTTTGATTTGTGAGATTGTAGAAGACTACACTTAGTTGTATTGGTGGCTTCTCTGAGTGTGCTGACAATGTGATGATAAGCGGGTAGTAGTACTCATGTTCTCCTACAGTAAAGTTTAGTATCGGTACTTCTCTACCTGGATACAGGGTCACGTTTCTGGTAGAGCTAATGTTCTTGTAGCTAATTGGCGATCGAGAGGTCCCTATCTCTACTTCACCACTGAATGTTCTTGGCACTGATATGAAACTCTCATCGAGTACAACCTTTGCGCCTGTAGTCACTATAAGACCCCAGCCTGCAATGTACAGCGCTAAGCCTATTGCTATAATCACTAGACCTAGTATAGCTTCTTTCTCACTAACTTTACCCACAGCGCCCCTCCCAGCCTTTCTCCTATCTACCTTAACCATAGCTCAATGCACCTAACACCGTTACTACCTCATCAAGTGCTTAAAAATGTTCAACATGTTCGACTCTATAATAGCTCTTTTTAACGTAATCCCACTACTTGCAGAACATAGCTTCAATTGTTAGCGTCTCTAGAGCTAGCGCTAGGATTGTGCACAAGGTAAAGCTTTTATTTGTTGTTATTTGCAGGTGTTTTGTAAGGTGAGCTGAAGTTGATCAGCAGGGATGTTGCTCTGATTTTGATTGGTGTGGGTGCGATACTGTTTATTGTTGGCTGGGCTCTGGTTTTTGCAAACTACGGTGTTGAAATCCAAACATGCTCGACTTACGTGTCTACACCAAGAAGCTTTGAAGGCTCTTTTTCACTTGTTGAAAACTACACTCAGTATAGAGCACTGAATGTTGTCAGCATAAAAGATCTTTCAATTCCTGCTCAACAGGTCTATAGGTACAGGTTTGAACTAAATACTACTGCTATGGCCCCATTCTTTGCACAGTACAATGTTGTATCACCATCTAGTGGTATTAGCAGCTATGTGCTCCTCAAAGACTCTAAAAACCTCACCCTAGACTACATAGCTATACAGTCCTCAACTAATAATGTGAGCAGCTCTAAGCTACTTAACCTAAACAGCCTAAACCCTGGGGAGTACTACCTAGAATTCGCCTCCCTAACAGACATCACCATAGCATCACTAAATATAACAGCACTAAGCCACTTCACAACACCAGCAGTGAGAATAACATTTACTCCAACATCGTTTAACCAAGTGCAAATAAACTACGTATGCGGTGTTAACTTTAGGGGGCTCATGGTTGCCGCTACCATAATAGGGTTCGGCATGGCCATCACGAGCTTTGCTAGTGTATACTTGTATCACCAAACACAGACCGCAGCAAAGATCGTGCCTCCGCCAAAGGGTAGAGGAAAAACACCAAAGAAAAAGTGAACCTCTCCCTAAGGCAAGCTGGGAGTTAGGAGGATTCTTCACCTAAAATCGTTTTACTAAATGTCTTGATGTAGTGCAACTATAAGAAAGCCTATTGCCACTTGCTGTGCATTATAAAGATATTAAGGAGTAGGTTTAGTATAGGTAGAGAGTGGGTGGAGGTTTTGAAACCTAAGCTAGCTATGTATCTTGCGCGTCATAGTGTCGAGAAGGTGGTGAGTAATGGGAGTTTGGCTGGGGGGCTTGTTGAGCTCCTGAAGGATGTGGGTTTTGAGAAGGTCTACATCGAGAATTACAGAGATGGCAAAACCCTTGATTTTAAAATCATTGAAAGTGCTGTGAGAGTTTTTGAAAGAGATTTTGAGGTTAGCGGTGGAGTCGCCATAGGGACTTGGGGTGAGGGTCTAGGGGAAAACGCTGACTGGTGGCACATAGTAGCGTGTGTAAGTGATGAAAGAAACCAAGAGGTGTTTGCAAAGGCTGTTGAGCTACAAGCTTCAATATTTAATGAGGTCTTAATAGATGATTTCTGGGCTAACTGGTGCTACTCTCAAAGAGATGTCAATGCTTTTAACGCTATGTTTGGCTTCAAATTATCTAGAGAAGAGCTTGTGAAGAAGCTGCTCTCAGACCCTGTTGTAGAGAGCCTGTGGGCTAAGTACTCAGCAGATCTCTTAACGAGGGTGTCACAAGCAATTGTTGATCGTGCAAGGGATGCTAACAGGAATGTGAAGGTTATTTTGAAGGTTGCTGAGTGGAGAGAGATGTTCTACCACAGAGGTCTCAAGCTTGATGCCATGGCCAGGGTATTTGACGGCATATACATTGGCACAGAGTCTAGGGAGGGCACGTATCGCTATGGCTCTCTCTTCATAGTGGACTTTGTTAGGGGCTTAGTAGGAGAGAAGCTTTATGGTGCGTGGTTCGATTCCTACAATGGATATGAGATCCCAGCACCAATATCCCCTAATGTCTTTGTTGAGCAGCTGTGGTTCAGCCTTTTGAGTGGCGTAAAGGAGGTTACATTCTTTCAGGGGCTAGACTTCGTTAGAGAGGATAGAAGGGAGCACGTGGAGAAGGCTAAGAACACCTTGAAGCAGTTTCAGCAGCTCTATGATTACATAAAGCCGTCTAAACGTGGAGTAGTGTCACTAGCTATCCAAACCCCCTTTGCAAAGCCCTTTGATAACTACATCGAAGATGTTCTAGGGTCTCTGGGTGTACCAGTTACCTCAAAGCCTTTGGAATCCATTGCTAAGGGCGACCTTGCTATACTAGATGAGGGCTCTGTGATGACGGTGAGCCTTGCAAAGGTATTGGAGAGAGGCGCAGATGTTCTTTTGACTGGTGCGGCAATTAAGAGAGCTGTAGAGAGGTGTCTTGGAGATGTCTTGGCGCTTGTACATATAGACAAGTGTGATGGTGCGTACAGCATAGCTGATGCTATTGCGTTTGCAGGGAGAGGGGGAGACGCTGTCTCAAGGTCTCATAGAAGGCCCTACGCCTATCCTGTTCCAGTATTTGAGTTTAGTGATGGTGAGCCCCTGCTTCACGCAGTTGACGAAAAAGGCCGCAGGCACCCTGCGCTTGTGTTATTTAGGCATGGTGAGTCAAGGGTGTACGCTGCTCCCATAACTATGTACCTTCACAACCTTTACAAAGACTATCCAGAGGTGGTTAGGCAAGCCCTTAGGGATATCGCCTTTGAGTATGTGGGTGTTAAGGTGGAGCCTGTAAGTACTTCTAGTGCTACTGAGCTATCCAATATATCTCTAGTGCTCTATGATGATGCCATGGCCCTTGTGAACATGAACGGTTTTGACAATGTCATTAACCTTGTCATAAATAGGGGTGTGTTCAAAGCTACTAGGCCTAGCCCTGTGAATGGTAATCTAAGTGTAGTTAGCGTTGAGGAGAGCGGCGAGGTTACTAGAGCTAGGGTTGTTATAAAGAGGAACTCTGTTGATTTTATAAAGTTTTGACCATGATTGGCACTCCTACTTGTGGTGAGCACCATGCTTTATTCCCTAAGGCGCGGGGGTGTAGAAGTGCCCTTTAGAATGGGGAAGCTAGTTGTAGAGTTCTATGATAGCAACATTGTGCAAATCTCACACATACCCCAGGGCGCTGAGTTAAAGGAGAGCATAGCGGTTGTTGCAAAGCCTAAGGGTGTTTCTTTTGCTGTTGAGGAAAGGGATGGCGTGATCAACGTGTCTTCAGATGAGGTTAGCGTTAGCATAGATGTGCGCAATGGTGTAGTGGTGTTTAGACTTGGCTCTACAGTAGTTAAGGAGATTGCTAGGAGTGGCTACGATGTGGAAGCTTATGGCACGAGGTACAGGGCTTTTGAGCACGTGCTTGAAATTGATGGGGATTCTGCTCTCTATGGCCTTGGTCAGCACGCTGGGTACTCTGCCCATGGTGTTTTTAACTATAGGAATCACACTGTGTACTTAGTGCAGAGGAATACTGATATAGCTGTTCCACTCCTTGTCTCAACCGCTGGCTACGGCATCCTCTGGGACATGTACTCAATGGGTGTTGTAGAGTCTAGGGGAAACATCCTTAGGGTGTGGTTTGAGGCAGGCGACTACCTGAGCTACTTCATCATCTATGGACCGGAGCTGGATAGGGTTATAGCTGGCTACAGGTGGCTCACGGGAAAAGCCGCTATGCTTCCTAGGTATGCTTTTGGCTACTGGCAGTCCAAGGAGAGGTACGCTAGCCAAGATGAGATAGTCTCTGTAACTAAGATGTTTAGAGAGAAGGGCATACCTATAGACATAATTGTTCAGGACTGGAGGTACTGGGGTGACTATGGGTGGAACGCATTTAGATTTGATGAGAGGTTTTACCCAGATCCAAAGAAGATGGTTGAAGACATCCATGGGCTGGGGGTCAGGATAGCCATATCCATTTGGCCAGTATTTGAGAAGAGAACAGGTGTCTATGCTGAGGCCGAGAAGATTGGTTGTGTTATGGCTGGCGGAGCTGAGGACTTTGGTCTTGTAAATGTGTTTAAGAGTGAGTGTAGAGAGTGGTTCTGGAGGAAGATAAGTGAAGCGTTCTTCAGCATAGGGATAGATGGGTGGTGGCTCGATGCTTCAGAGCCTGAGGTTAAGCCCCTGCTAATATACTCGACATGGCAAAAAGGCTTGGACATAGGTAATGGAGAGAAAATGGTTAAGTACTTGAACATATACCCACTGCTAGAATCAAAAGCTGTTTATGAGGGGCAGAGAAGAGAGTCTAATAAGAGGGTGCTTATACTCACTCGCTCAGGCTTTGCAGGAGTGCAGAGGTATGGTGTTGTCAACTGGAGTGGTGACATAACAGGTGACTGGACAACGCTTAGGACACAGCTATGGGCAGGTCTAAACTACAGCTTATCTGGGTTACCATACTGGACAACTGATATAGGTGGGTTCTTCAGTGGTAACCCAGATACAGAGGGCTATAGAGAGCTGTTCATCAGGTGGTTTCAGTGGGGAGCTTTCTGCCCCATATTCAGAGTGCATGGAACACTATACCCCAAGGAGCCTTGGAGATTTGGCAAGGAGGCTGAGGAGGTGCTGACTAAGTACATAAGGCTCAGGTACAGGTTATTGCCATACATCTACACAGTTGCGTGGATGGTCTACGAGAGGGACTACACAATCATGAGGCCCTTGGCCATGGACTTTAGGGAGGATAGGAATGTTCATAATATAGATGACCAGTACATGTTCGGCCCCTACATAATGGTCTCTCCTGTTACAACACCCTCGACGTATGAAAGAGAGGTGTACTTGCCAACAGGGCTGTGGTACGACTTTTGGACTGGAGAGGTATTAGCAGGAGGTAGGAGGGTGAGGGTTAGAGCCCCCTTAGACACATTACCTCTTCACGTAAGGGCGGGCGCTATACTACCCCTAGCCCCAGCAAGCATAAGAAGTGCCATGGAGCCTATTTCAGAAGTGGAGCTCAGGGTTTATAGAGGTAGGGATGCTGAGTTCGCTGTGTATATGGATGATGGCGAGAGCTATGATTATGAAAAAGGTGCTTACTGCTTAATACCCGTTAAATGGGTTGAGAAGGAGAAGAAGCTTGTGTTAGGAGATAAGAGGGGGCTCATGGATGTGGGAACCTTAAAGGTTAAGATTGTTCTTGTTGAAAGGGGTAGGGGCATCGGCTTAGAGGAGGCGACGCCAGATATTGAAGTCTTGTACGAGGGTAAGTCCAAAGTTATTGGAGTGTAGAGCTATTCATAAGCAAAACCCTTTTTATCCAAAATCCCTAGCATATTTTTGATGCAAAATGGTGGAGAGGGTAGTTGTTATTGGTGGTGGTGCTGCAGGGGCTTCAGCAGCTTCAAGGGCTAAGAAGCTGAAGCCCTCTGCAGAGGTTGTGCTCATTGAAGCAACCAATATGATAACCCACGGCCCGTGTGCTATCCCCTATTATATTGGCGGTATTGTGAAAGACAGATCACTGCTAGTCACTTACACTCCTGAGGTTTTTGAGAGAGAGCGCGGAATTAAGGTGTTCACAAGTACTGTTGCTCGCGAAGTTGATGTCGATAAAAGGGTTGTCGTAGTTGAGAGGGGTGGGAGAAGCTCTGAGGTGAAGTGGGATAGGCTTGTGCTAGCTACAGGTGCTGTGCCAAGCATCCCTAGGGTGCCAGGTGTTAATCTCGGGAATGTTCATGTGGTTAGGCACCCTGCTTACGCTGAGGAGATGCTACAGGGGCTTGCAAAGGCTTCGAAAGTTGCTATTATTGGTGGGAGCTACCTTGGTTTAGAAATGGCTGAAGCCCTCCTGAGGATGGGCAAGAAAGTACTGCTAGTAGAGATGGAAAGCCAGCTCTTGCCTAAAGCAGTTGATAGAGAGTTGGCAGAGCTAGTGAGTAAAGAGGTTTTAGCAAAAGGTGTTGAGCTTCACCTTTCTGAGCACCTAGAGGAGGTAGTGGGAAGGAATGGTGTGGTCAGCGCTATTGCTACAAATAATGGTGTATATGACGCTGATGCCGTTGTTTTAGCAACAGGTGTAAAGCCTAATGTCGATATTGCTATGAGAGCTGGTGTGAGGCTTGGTGTTACTGGGGCTGTAGAGGTTAATGAGTATATGGAGACAAGCGCTGAGAGCGTGTATGCAGCTGGTGATGTTGCTGAGAAAGTGCATAGGGTTACTGGTAAAAGGGTTTGGATACCGCTTGCTCCATCAGCTAATAAGGAGGGGCAGGTTGCAGGAGCTAATGCTGTTAGTGGAAGAGCCCTCAGGTTCCCCGGTGTCATGGGGACAGCTGTTGCAAAGTTTTTTGAGCTTTACATAGCTAGGACAGGGCTTAGCGAAAAAGAGGCCATAGAAAGTGGGTTTAAAGTTGCAAGCGCTGTGATTAGAGCGAGGACGAAGGCGCACTACTACCCCAGACACTCAGAGGTTGTTATAAAGATGGTTGTAGAGACTTCTACTGGTAGGATCCTAGGGGTTCAGGCTGTTGGCTGGGAGGAGGCTGTAGCTAGGTACATAGATGTAGCTGCTATAGCTATTGAAAGAGGTATGACTATAGAGGATCTGTTCTTCTCAGACCTAGGCTATCACCCAGCAGTAGCCCCTGTATGGCACCCCCTGATTGTCGCTGCTAGGGTGCTTTCCAGGGGCAGGTTCTGAGCATATTAACTGCTTTATCCTTACTAAAATCTCTATGGAGTTGTACTAAGTGATGGGCTTTGAGTATGCTGATACCAGACATTGCTAGCGTCGAGAAGTGGAGAATGTTCTTTCGAGGTGATGTGGGTAGCGCTTTGGGCTACTGTGAGAGGGTTTTGGGGCTATACAACAGTATGAGGATGAGCGTGGGTGATGTGAGGACTAAGAAGATTGTTGTTGGTGTAATAGGTAAGGATACTATAGGGCATTGGAGAGATATTCAAGAAGTGTTCAGGGAGTTTTTTGGTATAAGATGCATTAGGTGTGAGGAGGCTGTAAAGGACATTGCTATGGGTATTCCGTATACAGTAGCGCTACAGAGAGTCTCACTACGTTTTGATGCTTTCAATTATATTAGGAGTGTCGAAGAGCTTGCGATTTTGCTTAGTAAGGTGCTTAGAGAATCTGGTGTACATTTAGTGAGACCTGATGGCCTAAGGGAGCTTGAAAGAGATGCGTCAGCACTTCTGAACAACCCACTGAATATAATAGATGTAGTGAAAAGCTTTTACGAGTCCTTGAGGCGCTTACTACCACTATACAATAGGTTCACTTTCTTTATCACTGTGAGTAGGTCCATAACAGAAAGCCTCATGGAGAAGTACTTCAGGGGGCTCAACTTTGAGGCGCTTGCCAAGTTCAACATTAGGTTTAGGAAAGAAGCTCTGTGCAGAGACATACCTGTATTTATGCATGCCAGGGGGAGCCTCGGAGAGGCAATAATGTTCACTGTGAACAGTATATACAGGTTTTTGAATAGTAGCAGGGGTATGAGGAAGTTCATTGGTGTTGTAGATGAGGAGGAGAGGTTTGTAAAGGAGATGCTGAGGCTAGCTACTAACGTGTATCGTGACATGGGGTGCGCAGAAGATCACACCTTTTACTCAGCTCTTTACAGAGGTGCTATCTCAACCCTGGTGAAGGGGGGCTTTATACGCATCTCAACTCGTGTTAGGATAGATAGAGAGAAGGACATGGCCACAGTACATGGCTATACAACAAAGTGCGAAAACTTGGTGAATTTACTCGAGCCCTACATTATGACAGGGCTAGCACATATAGATAGCATGGCAGTGCACAATGGTAAGACAGAGCTTCTACTCAACATTTACCTAGATCAAAACTGTGTAAAGACTTAAATTAAGGTGTGACTGCATCAGCAACACGAGCTGCTAAAGGCAAGTGCTGTGTTAATTCTTTGAGCACCCATAATTCTCTATGCATTTGCATTGAGACGCGCGGAGCCCATTACAGTTATATTAGTCTGTGTAAAAGGTATTTGAGTAAAGTTTTTATACCAATAGCTTATTCATGTTAGCTTAGCGATGTAGGGGTTTTGTTCATGTGCTCAGGAGCTGGGAGTCAAGTAGGTTGTCCTACTGTAAGGAGATCCCCCTATGGATATTTTGATGATCAGAGCCGCGAGTACGTTATAACTAGGCCTGACACCCCCACGCCGTGGATAAATTACATAGGGCAGGAAGAGTATTTCGGTATAGTCAGTAATACTGGTGGTGGATATAGCTTTTACAGGGATCCTAGATATAGGAGAGTGACGCGGTACAGATACCATGGTGTCCCAGTTGATCAGCCCGGTAGGTACATCTATATTAGGGATGCTGACACGGGTGAGTACTGGTCCGCTACCTGGCAACCAGTTAAGAAGCAGCTGGACTACTATGAGTGTAGGCATGGGTTGGGTTACACGAAGATAAGGTCTGTTTACAAAGGTATTGAGTCGGAGGTGCTGTACTTCGTTCCCCTTGGGCAAACCTTTGAGGTGTGGAAGCTTAGGGTAAAGAACAACAGGGATAAGGAGGCAAATCTCCAGCTCTTCTCCTATGTAGAGTTTTGCTTCTGGGATGCTCTAGATGATATGACTAATTTCCAGAGGAATTTGAACATTGCTGAAGTTGAAGTAGAGGATAGTGTAATATACCATAAGACTGGGTATAGGGAGAGGAGGAACCACTTTGCCTTCTTTGCGTGCTCAGAGCCTATTATAGGCTTTGACACAGATAAAGAGGAGTTCATAGGCTCTTATAGAGGTCTAGAGAACCCCATAGTTGTTGAAGAGGGTGTTTCGAGAAATACTATAGCTTATGGAGGGCACCCCATAGGTTCTCACCAGATCAGGCTGAGACTTGGACCTGGGGAGAGTAAGGAAATAATATTTCTGCTTGGATATGCAGAGAACCCACTAGAAGAGAAGTTCATAGCCCCTAACACTATAAATAAGACGAGGGTCAGGAAGGTCATACAGGAGTACACAAACCCTGCTAAGGTTGAGGAGGCCTTTCAAGAAATTAAGAAGTACTGGGACGACTTGTTATCAAAATTGCAGGTAGAGACTCCCGATACTGATGTGAATAGGATTGTAAATGTATGGAACCAGTACCAGATAATGATCACCTTTAACTTAGCGAGAAGTGCTTCATACTACGAGTCAGGTATAGCAAGGGGTATAGGGTTTAGAGACTCTTGCCAGGATATCCTAGGGGCTGTTCACTTATTCCCAGAGAGAGTCAGACAGAGGATATTAGATCTCGCATCCATTCAGCTTCCAGATGGTAGTACATATCACCAGTATCAACCAATATCAAAGAGAGGTAATAGGGAAATAGGAGGCGGTTTTAACGATGACCCGCTGTGGCTTGTAATAGCAACGGCTACTTACATTAAGGAGACAGGGGACTTCTCAATACTAAATGAGCTTGTGCCATATGATAGCACTCCAGGGACTGAGGAGCCTCTCTATGAACACCTTAAGAAGGCTATAATGTACATAGCGGGCAATCTAGGCCCTCACAAGCTTCCTCTGATAGGCCATGCTGATTGGAATGACTGCTTAAATCTAAACGTCATGTCCATGAACCCTGACGAATCTTTTCAGACCGCTCCTGAGAGAACTGATGGGAAAACAGCTGAGTCAGTCTTCATAGCATGTCAGTTTGTCTTAGCAGCTAACGTTTTTGCTGAGGTTGCTGAGAGAATTGGTAAGAGAGAGGATGCTGAGCTGTTCCGCAACTTAGCGAAGGAAATGGCGGAGAGGGTAAAGTTGCATGGCTGGGATGGCGAGTGGTTCCTGAGAGCCTATGACGCATTTGGGCGTAAGATTGGATCTAAGGAGAATGAGGAGGGGAGGATATACATAGAGCCTCAGGGGATGTGCGTAATGGCCGGTATAGGTCTAGACGATGGTAAGGCTGTTAAAGCTCTAGACGCTGTTAAAAAGTACCTGGCAACAGAGCATGGAATAGTATTGCACTGGCCCCCCTATACGAGGTACTACGTGCACTTAGGGGAGATATCGAGTTACCCACCTGGACACAAAGAGAACGCTAGCATATTCTGCCACCCGAATTCATGGATAATAATAGCTGAGGCTATGGTGGGAAGAGGGGATGCAGCATTTGAATACTACAAGAAGTTAAACCCCTCAGCAAGAGAGCCTATAAGCCATATACATAGGGCAGAGCCTTACGTATATGCTCAGACAATAGCAGGCCCCGCGTCAAAGCTTTTTGGTAGAGCTAGAAACTCGTGGCTAACAGGGACTGCTTCATGGATGTTCGTAGCCGTTACCCAATATATACTCGGTGTGAGGCCAACATACGATGGACTGATAATAGATCCGTGCATACCTAGGGAGTGGCCCGGGTTTAAAGTCATTAGGAAATTCAGAGGCGATACATACATCATAGAGGTCAGGAACGAGGAGCGTGTGAGCAAGGGAGTGAAAGCAGTATTCCTTGATGGAAAACCCTTAGATGGAAATAAAGTGCCAGTAGTAGGCGATGGAAAGACTCACTACGTCTTAGTCATTATGGGTAAGCAGAGTGACTAAAATTACTCAGCGCATTTTTCCCTCTCTTTAAAACCTTTTCATGCCTATTGAGACAGGGGTTTTTCTAATAGAGGCACTAGTGTGATAAGCACTTAAACAACTTAAACATAGCGTTGGTAAATGTCTTTGCACATTGCTCAACCTCGTGGTAGCAGTAAGACTAGGTACTGTAAAGTGGCTAGGGCTATGACTATTGATAGTGGTGTTAATAACAATATAAATAGCGAGACAAGGTTTTCATTTAGCTGAAAGACCTTAGCTAAAACAATATTCGTTACGGCTGGGGGCATTAGGCTTTGTAGGAGAACTCCCTGCATGTAAGCAAAATCTGTGCTCATGTACCTAAATAGAGTGTGTACAAGTACCAGTATGATGATTGGTGATAAGAGGTACTTCACAAGCATTGAAACTGCTATTGCATGTGCACTTTTCTTAACATCGCTAAGCCTTAGCTGAGTGAGCATACAGCCTACAATTACAAAGGATAGGTAGAAGGAGGCTGAAAGCACCGCATCAACTGTTTGCAGAATGCCTTGAAGGTGAAACCCTAGCTCAAGTTGCTTAAAAACCGTTGCACAAAGCAGTGCAGAGAGCACAGGAAGGGCTTTTACATAAATATTCGTTGCGTTACCTCTCCTTGTGGCATAGAACTTTGCTAAAACTAGGGTTAGGAGCGGTAATGTGATGTTAAAAGCCACCATGTATGGAATGACGTGGAATGCTGTACCAAACAGTGCTACTGCTAGTGGAATTGCTAAGAAACCTGTGTTTGACATTGCAATTGACATGGTCAGCGATACCCTATCAACAATATCCTTGCACATTGTTCTTGCAACAGCATATGAGATTATGAACATCGCGATTATGTGAAGCTGCGATACTATTAGCGCATTCAAGAAGTCTGTTTCTGAACCCATGGTACCTACTTTAATGAAAACAGTCAAAGGTATTGCTATGTAGAAGAGGTAATAGTTGATTGCATTAACAACTCTCTGCAATGATCTACGGTACGAGATAGCATAGCTAACGATTATTAGTGTGGGTATTATTAGTAGCCTGGGGGCGTCCATTGTGAGTCCCCTTTAAGCTTTTGCTAAACTTTATATCTGTGTGAGACACACGCTACCATATGTGATGAGCTTGCGGCACTCTGACCCATGATGTTATGCACCTAGGCTGACACTACATAAGAAAATTTAGCTCTCCTCACAACACCTCTTTGCATGAAACCCATCTATTCAAGTGTGTAGCCAGGTCCATCACCTTTATAGGCGTAAGCCATTCCAATCTCCAAATCTCTTCAACTAGTCTAAGGTAATCCCTTCCCCCACGCATTTTAACGCTGTTTGTGTGCCAGAGAATCGTGACAATTTCCACCCCTAAGTCATTAAAGTGCTTGAGCACCTCCGTGAGCTTTGCGTATACTTCTTCAGGTTTTACCCCCCAGTACGTAAACATGTACGTATCCATTACTGTTACTGGGAGCTCTACGACATCACCATACAGCACACAGCCTGTGTTCTCTAGGCTGGGCCTCGTCTTCGTTATGCAAAGACTACTATCAAATCTTATTCCTATGGTGCTCAGTTTAGGTATTAGCCCTGGCTCTATCTTTAGGTAGTGTACTCGTAAACTATAGATGTTGGTAGTATAGAGCTTTTCAAGAACTTTCTTCTCTGCCTCTATTCCCTCAAGGCTTACACCGCTATTTGCGTGAAGGCCCACCTCCCACCCACCTCTCCTCAGCTCTGATATCACATCGCTATAGAGCTCAGCTGTCGTACTATCATCGTAGAGCACTCTAAAGAAGAAAGTTGACTTTACGCCTTGCCTTTGCTCAGCTTCCATGATATCTGGTATACCATCATATATGTTTTCCCTTAAGGAGAAGAATCTGTACCTGTAGCTCCACTCAAACCTATCTAATCGTGCAAGCACATGCTCTACTGAGGGTCCTTTCCTACCCCAATCAACATCGTGTGTTAAGATTAACAGCATATTTTCCCCGCCTCTAACACAATACGCCGAGGTTTCACTTTGAAGGGCTGTGTTATTGTAGCGTCCATAGCGTCTAGAAAGTCTGTAGCTATAGCTAAGTCTATAAAAAGCTTACTGGATTACAATGTAGTTGGTGTTGCGCACACTAAGCACCCCAACCTCTTCTCAGTAGTATTTGATAAGAAGTACTTGTTTGAGGTGCCAAGGGATAGCGAAAAGTGGCCTAAGCTTGTAGCCTGTGTTGCTCATAGAGAGGGTTGCGAAGTTGTAGTACCCGTGGACTTCATAGACTTTGCAATGCTTTCTAAATACGCTAAGCTACTCAATGAGCTGGGAGCTACTATTGCTGCACCTAGGTATGAGGATATAGCCTTAGCGTCTGATCGTGTGAAAATTTCTGATGCCCTAAGGCACGTAGCTGAGTTTCCAAAGCAACGCTTTATCAGGAGCTCTGCAGGTGCTGAAGCAATATACTCCCTATCCCCACCCTTAGTAGTGAAAGGCCTTGGAGATGCCTCTAACCCTAGTTTTCACCTAGGTTACGAGACGACTATTAATGAAATTCACAAGAGGGCTCCGTGCATTGTCCAAGAGTATGTAGAGGGTATTGCAAGAGGGTACTACGCTCTGTCATACAACGGTAACCCAATCATCGAGTTCACCCACCAGAGAATAGTGGAGTACTTGCCTATTGGGGGTGCCAGCCTAGTCGCAAAAGGGCCTGTTGAGGACCCTGAGCTGTACGCGCTGGGAAGGAGGATTTTAAGGGAGCTTAGGTGGAGCGGGGTCATAATGGTTGAGACAAGGTATTCTGACGAATATGGAAAGCACTATGTACTTGAGTTGAACCCCAAGTTCTGGGGAAGTGTAGATCTATCAGTGACATTGGGGTACCACTTTCCTGCCCTCTTAGTGGTGGCCTATGTTCATGGTGCTGAAAAGGCTCGGGAGCTTGCAGAGAGGCTTGCGGTGAGGAGAGGGGAGTTCACATGGGTTTTAGATGGGCTAAGGTATGTAGTGAAAATACCTTCTGCCTGGTTCTTCATGGTGAAAAAGGCTTTTTCAAATCCTCTTCACAGTGATGCCCACGTTCTCGACGTCTCAAAGAACCTAGTGCAACTTATTAAAGCTTTTAATAGGATTGACAGAGAGTCCCAGCTTTGGGCATTGTATTTAGAATCTGCTAAAAGTGAATTGCGATATTGGGTTAAGAGATTTAAACAATTCCTCAGCACAGGTAGCAAGGCTGTGATATTTGATTTAGATGCCACACTAGTGCGCCTCCCAGTAGCCTGGCACCAAGTGAGGTCAAGGCTTGAAAGCCTCGGGCTTGTCCTAAGGTGGGAGAGCATCAACAGGGCTTTGGCGAGGCTATGGGTTTCCGATGTCAATAGCTACCACAAGTTATCTACCGTCCTAGAAGAGGAGGAGCTGAGAGCCTTAGAGAAATTGAGCGAGTCTTCGCTTCTTGTGCCAAGAAGCTTCATAGAGAGACTTGCAAAACACTCTCGCATTTGTATTGCTACAAAGCAGAGTGTTAAAGTAGCTGAAGAGGTTTTAAAGAGGCTGGGAGTACGTGGCTATGTTAGTGCTGTTATTGGTAGGGATAGTGGTATAGGCCCTATTAAGATAGGGCTGTACAGGAAGTGCGTAGAATTGATGGGGGCTTCTGAGGCCCTGGTTCTAGACGATAATGCCGAGTACATTGTAGAGGCTTATAGAGAGGGATTCACACCAATGCTTGCCTCGGATAATGTTTATAGAATTGCTAGAAGCTTGCGCTTAGGGATACCTGCTGGACCTACAAAGATGCTTGTTAAAGCTGTCCTACATGGGTTGGGGCTAGGCTCTCTGCGCTAAAAGTGCTTTTATCTTCATGCTTCTCACCTTATCCTCTCTCTCCATCTCGTCGAACTTCATCATCAAGTACCTTATGGTGTTTAACAGCCTTGGTATGAGTATTTTTTCAAGCATAGTGACAATCCTCTTAACCCTTGCAATCTCTACCCCAAGTCTTATCAGCTCCTTCTCATACTCAGCTGTAGCAACGAGGGTTTCTAGCAGTTCTCTTCTCTTAGCCTGAAGCTCACACACTTCAACAGGCAGCGCTAGTGTAGAGCCTGGAGCCTTTAATATCTCTAACACTGGTGTAGCAACACCCATAACATTTCTCGTACCAGCTATGACCTCCACTGTCTCGCTTATGCTCCTAGCCCCCTCATTTAGTACATCAAGGCCGTGCAGCGCAACAGCGTTTGAGTAAATGGGGTACAGCTCGCTGAGAAGCGTATTTAGTCTTTGCCTAGCTTCATAAGCTTTTCTAAATACTGTGTAAAATTCTTGTATTAGGAAGGTGAGCCTATCTCTGAGGATCCTGTGTATTCTACGGCTTAGAGCAAGTCTTCTCCTAAGCCTTATGAGCTCTATTTTAGTGGGTCTCGGTATCCTTATTATCTCTGTGCTCAGCTCCCTCCACCCTTCCTATACTTTGGGTGGTACTTCCTTATGGTCTCTGCCCTTATCTGCCTAAGCTCCTCCTCAGGAAGCGTAGCGAAGAGCTCCCAAGCTATATCCAGAGTCTGCTCTATTGATCTTCTCTCATACTCACCTTGGTTAATAAACCTCCTTTCAAATAGGTCAGCAAACTCAAGGTACTTCCTATCCCTCGCTGTGAGAGATTCTATACCTACAATTGTCACTAGCTCCCTTAGGTACACCCCCTCAGAATAGGCTGCCATAAGCTGCGCAAACACCTCTCTATGATCCTCCCTAGTCTTTCCAGGTCCTATACCCTCCTTCATCAACCTTGAGAGTGATAGAAACACGTCTATAGGCGGGTATATGCCCTTTCTCCACATATCTCTGGATAGCACTATCTGCCCCTCCGTTATGTAGCCTGTGAGGTCTGGTATTGGGTGAGTAATGTCGTCGTCAGGCATTGTGAGGATAGGCATTATTGTCATGCTACCCCTCTTACCCACCGCTCTGCCAGCCCTCTCATACATTGTTGCTAGGTCTGTGTACATGTAGCCTGGGTACCCTCTTCTACCAGGAACCTCCTCCCTAGCTGCTGATACCTCCTTCAAAGCCTCGCAGTAATTAGTCATATCAGTCAGTATCGTTAGGACATGCATGTCATACCTCCATGCCAGGAACTCTGCAGCTGTTAGCGCTACTCTTGGCAATGCTAGCTTTTCTACGGTGGGTGCCGAGGCAGGGGCTATAAACGCTATTGTCCTGTCTAGCGCCCCCATGGATCTGAGCTCATTGAGAAAGTACATAGCCTCTTCGTGAGTTACTCCAACAGCTCCAAATACAACTGCAAACTTCTCTCCAGAACCCTTAACAGCTGCTTGCCTAACTATCTGCATAGCAATTCTGTTGTGTGGTAGCCCAGAGCCAGAGAATATTGGTAGCTTCTGCCCTCTGACAAGGGTTTGCATACCATCTATAGCAGATACCCCTGTCTCTATGAACTCTGATGGGGGTACTCTGATGGCCGGGTTAAGCGGAGCTCCATGTATATCCAGGTAGTCCTCGGGCACTATTGATGGCCCCCCATCGATTGGCCTCGCAAGCCCGTCAAATATCCTCCCCAGCATATCTATGGAGACAGGTATTGATAGTGTTTCACCCCTGAACTTTATTACAGTTCTACCTACTGCTATCCCTAGTGAGGAGCCGAAGACCTGAATTACTGCAGTGTCTCTACTAACATCAATTACTTGGCCCAGCCTCGTATCCCCATCAACGTCTATCTCCACTAGCTCCCCATAGCTTATGCCGCCCAGCGCCTTCACAAATACGAGTACACCTCTGGTTCCAATTATTTGCCTAGTAGCCTTTGTAATCATCTTCGTTCTCTCAAAAGCTACCGCCATATCACTTCACCAACTGCTTAAACTCCTGCTCCAAGGTGTCAAGAAACTGTGGCACTACCTTGCTCTTCAGCTCCTCAAAGGCGTAGAACTTTAGCTGGTACAGCATGTACCTGCTCTTCAGCTCCCTAAGCCTTGAAACTGCAACACCTTTGCTAACAGCTTCTAAGGCCTTTCTGTAGAACTCCATTATGCAATCCATGATTAGAGTGCCTTTCTCTGGAGGCGAATATGCGTCAACAGGGTCTAGAGCGCTTTGCTGTAGGAACCCCTCTCTAATCGCCCTAGCAATCTCTAACACTAGCTTATCCTCCTCTGGCAGTGCCTCAGGACCCACTAGCCTCACAATATCACTTAACTCTGCCTCTCTCTGCAGTATCTTCAATGCCATAGCTCTGTATGAGCTCCATTTCCCACCAGAGACCTTGTCCCAGTACTCCTTGACAAAGTCAACGTATAGGCTATAGCTTGTGAGCCAGTTGATGGCTGGGAAGTGCCTCCTTGTTGCAAGGGAGTAGTCAAGCGCATAGAAGCTTTGCACATACCTCACAGTATTTCTAACTACAGGTTCGCTAAAGTCTCCTCCTGGCGGAGACACAGCACCAAAAATTGTGACACTACCAAACCTCTCCGGCCTTCCAAGAGCCTTAACCCTACCAGCCCTCTCATAGAATTCTGAAAGCCTGCTCGCTAAGTACGCTGGGAACCCCTCTTCACCAGGCATTTCCTCCATTCTACCGCTTATCTCCCTCATAGCCTCAGCCCACCTGCTTGTTGAGTCTGCAACCATTATCACATCGTAGCCCATGTCCCTGAAGTACTCAGCTAACGTGACTCCTAGGAAGACGCTGGTCTCCCTTGCGGCAACAGGCATGTTACTGGTGTTAGCTATGAAGACGCTTCTCTCCATCATTGGCCTACCCCTTCTCACGTCCATGAGCTTTAGAAAGCTTGTAAGAGCGTCAGACATCTCATTCCCTCTCTCGCCACAGCCAACAAATATTGCTATATCAGCATGGCTCCACTTAGTCAGCTCCTGTAGCATTACTGTCTTTCCTGTACCAAAGCCCCCTGGCACAGCTGCCTTGCCACCCTTTGCAATTGGAAACACGTAGTCTATAACCCTGATACCCGTGATCAGGGGTTCCACAGGGTTCAGCTTCTCCCTATACGGCCTGGGAACTCTTATTGGCCACACTTGATACAACTTGATGTTGTGTTCCTGAGAACTAGAAACAACGGCTACAGTATCCTCAACAGCATAGTCACCATCATCAGCAATCCACTTCAGTTCTCCAGAAACCCCTGGGGGTATCATTATCTTGTGCACAACAAGAGGTGTCTCATTGACGTACCCTATGATGTCACCTGGGTGAACCTTATCTCCTACACCTAGACCCCTTTCTCTTCTAAAGAGCCACTTCCTACTCCTATCTAACGCGGGAAGCTTTGCACCTCGCCTAATAAATATGTCGCTGAAGAGCTTGGCTAGCTCCTTCTCAGGCCTCTGTAAACCATCGTATATAGAGCCTATGAGCCCCGGCCCTAGCTCTGCAGACAAGGGTCTTCCTGTAGCCTCAACTCTTTCGCCTACTGTAAGACCTGAGGTCTCCTCATAGACTTGAATGTATGCCATGCCACCTCTAACAGCTATTACCTCCCCTATCAGCCCCTCATTACCGACGTAGACAACTTCATACATAACGGGGTTTGAGATGCCTTCTGCTACTACAAGGGGTCCTGCGATTCTGTATATTCTTCCAACTCTTTCACTCAAGCATGATCACCCGAGATGAATCTCATACCCTATATACCTACGTATAAGCTCTCTATAAAAACCTTGTAGAGACTCTGACAAAGCCTCCTTAGTGTCTGGGAATAGCACCACTATTGGATATAGCTGCTGTAGGTTCAAGTCGACAAAGCTCATGCCTTCAGGGACTAGGCTTTTTTGCAAAAGCACTATAGCGATATCTCTACGCATAGATACACTCTCTAAAACTTTCTTCGTCTCCTCCCACTCGCTTACTACAAACGTTTCTTTTACACCGAGGATCCTCATAAATGGCTCAAGCTCCTTTTTAACAATGGCACAAATTCCCTTAGTCAATTCCTTTACTTCACTCATTTAAACACCCTAGCCTGTGGTAAAACATATTTGAGGACTAGAACCTCATAATACCTATTTATAAGATACAGCGTAAGTAAGTCAATGAGTTGTGAGGAGTAGAGGAGAAGCTCTCTACATGTCTTGTACACATGGGTAGCCTCATAGAGCGTTACCCTACTGGAATCCTTTCTAAAAGCTTCGTGGAGATGCTCAGCTATGCTACTAATCTTTACTGTAATGAGCCATGCGCTAGGCTCTTTTGGCACATATCCATAGACTACCTCTTTGAGAAAAACCTGCAAGGGCTCTTCAATGGCCATGCCAAGTTTATTTGCATTAAGCGCGTACTTACAGTACCTTGCTGAGGCGAGTAGAACAAGGCAGCCCAAAGCCTTTGCAGTACTTTCGGCAATGATCTTCATTAAACCTACTTCTAGACTACTTCTAACACCCTCTAGGAACGCCTTTAGCAGACACGCATAACTCCTGCTCTCAAAGCACTTACCATACACTTCAAGTTCCTGACTTCTGGAAAAGACTAGCTTTGCTGACTTCTTATCACCACTAAGCATGGCTGAGTGTACGTTGTCTAGGTCAAAGAGCGTTAGATTAACCCTATAAAAGAGTTGAAGCTCTTGTGGTAGCATGTTGTAGACCTCCTCAAGCTCCCTCTTCTCTAGGGCTGTTAACATAGCGATAACTTCGTCAATGCTTTTAGCTGCGCTAAGTTTTATGAAGTCCACTCTAGAATTGTACCTTGCCAAGACCTGCGCCAAATCAATGAACTTCTCTTCTAGCGCTAATTGCAAAGTCTCTTCAAGTTTGGGGTTCTTGGACAGCAACGTAACTAAAACTGCCTTTACGCCCTCTACAGCTGGTTTATAGCTCATAGCATTTGCTACCTCAGGAGCTGGGGTAGCACATTTCTCAATGCTTTTCTAAGCCTCTCATCATAGCTATTGTCTATTGCAACGCTACCATTAAGGCACTCAACAACAACCCCTCCAATAATCTCAGCTTTTTCAATTTTTGCAACTCTTGCCCCGTGCCTCTCCTCAATGTAGCTCTTAATCACATTAGCGAATTCCATATCTTGTTGGGAAAGTCTTACAACAACTTCGCTAACCCTACCTACGGAGCTCAACACCTCCTGCAAAGCCTCATCAACTAGTTTTTTAAGGGATTCTAAGCGCTTTTCTCTAGGCATACCATTTAGTAGTGTTACAACGGCATCGTTTATCTCTTTAATCAGGGAGCTCTTAGCCTCAGCTATAACAATCCTAGCCTTATACCTAACCTCAGCCAATCTGACCTCAGGATTTAACTCTGAGGCTATTCTTGCTTTGTGCTCCTCGACTAAGGCCCTTTTCTTCTGCTCAGCCTCTGTGACTATTCTCCTAGCCTCCTCCTCAGCCCTAGATAATATAGCCTCGGCCTCCCTCCTAGCCTTCTCCAAAACGGCCTTCCTAAGCTCCTCAACACTCATCTTCTAGGCCCAGCCAGCCACTATACTTGCCATGAGGTAGCCAAAGACCATCCCAAGTATTCCAAAAAGCTCTTCGTAAGCAGCAAGAATAATCGTAGGGCCGAAAATAGCTCCACGAGTCTTGACCAGTTGCGCTGCTCCATCAGCGCAAACCTTTCCTTGCATCCAAGCTGAGACGAGTTGTGCAAAACCTACAAACATACTTACGCCAAGTACTGCACCAGCTATGTGCGGTGGTAATTCGGAATAGGCTTTGAATAGCGATGGAAGTATGCTGCTGTACATCATAAACATGTATACGAACCCGTAGACCATGGTTTGTGTTGCTGGTAGGAATGCCAGCACCATTATTCTACCGCGCTGAGCAGGGTCTTCAGCTGTGGCTGGTATGCCTGCTGCAATAGCTTTGTAAATTCCTAGTGTGCTTCCAATGACAGCTAACGCTTCTGCAAGCCCTGGTGCTATAGATGCTATAAGGTTTGTTGACATAGATACTAAACACCTTCAATAACCCAGATGGGGATCTAAATATAAATTTTCTTGAAAAACAAACCTTTTTAAAGATGCGCCTAGGCTATTTTTACCTGCTTATAACACCTAGGCTTACTGTGCCTAGCACTACTTTTACTGGGCTTAGCTTTCTTCCACTCCCTTCATAGAATTTTGACGACATCTCATATAGTATTAACCTTAAGGAGTGTATGTATGGTCCTAGGACAGAGCTTGCTAAGTTAAATAGGTGTAGCACAAATGCCATACAAATTCCAGCAGCAATTCCTAGACCAATACTTATTGGTGATAGAGAGCTCACAGCGCCGTAGACAAAGTTGTTGAATATTTCTGCTAGCATCATGCCCCCTAAGGCTATGCCAGCAATTCTTATAAACGAGAATATGTCTCCCATTATACCCACAACATCGAATATCCACAGCATTATACCCATGAAGCCCATGCTCTTAACCTTAGCTAGTATCAATAGCAAGAGCACAGCATAGAGAGTGAACTCCAGCATCTGCACAGGCAATATCTTCAGTAAGTTGAAGACGTCTATATTTTGCTGTACATTGAACCTCCACTTCACATAGGCAGGGCCGAAAATCATTATAACAACTATGCAGACTTCGAGTAGTGCTGACCACAAATCTCTTGCTTTTATAAATGCCTTTAGGAACCCTATGAAGTGTGATATTAGCACAACTATGTAGCCCAATAGCAGCGCTAACTTTATGTAATAGTTAACCACATCTGCAACTACTCTATAGTCCCCAAGCCCTGGAGGCATTGAAGGTATCGCTCGTACTGGTATTACTAGGGATATGTAGCGCCCTATTAATGAGCCTAAGAAGCTCCCAGACAAAACTCCTGTTACTATGCTTGCTACTGCAGTGATGTATGCTATTCTCCTTAGCTTCTTCAATGTTTCATGGTTTTGAACAAAGAGTGGCAGAATGTACTTAGCCCCTATTATCAGCCCAATGGCGTAGCCTGCGTCTGTAAACATAAGTGCGAAGAACAGTATGTAGAAGTATGTGAGAAATGGTGTTGGATCCCATTCTCTTGGCGATGGGTACCCGTTTAGCTCTGTAAACATTTCAAAGGATTTAAAGGGCTTTGGGTTATTGAATTCAACTGGGGGGTTTGGATCTTCTTCAAATGTTATATTAAATGGTATGTCTCTAAGGCTCTTGTATACCTCGTCTCTCTTACTTCTCGGTATCCAGCCCAGCACTAGAGCCATGTGCTTTGACTGTAATGCACTTTTCAAAAGCTCTGCTTTAGAGGTCTCAGCTTCTGTTAGTATCTTCAACACCGCAATGTCATGTAGATGCCTCCTTATAGTGTCGTTTCTAGAGGCTTCTAGCTTCTCTAACTCACTTTTTATTGCCTCTTCTTCAGCCAAAATCCTTTTGATAACTGTTGATAGGGTTTCAAGTCCGTATGTCTTTGATATCTCTAGAACCCTTACTCTTCTACGCTCAGCCTCCCTGTGGACTTCCTCTAGAACATCTCTTCTGAAAACAAGTGTCGCAATAGCTGTTTGATCATCTAACACGAGTTCGCTAATTACGTGCTCAGCCATCTTCTTAAGCTCATCAATATCACTTTTCACTCCCCACAATGTTTTTACAGTTAGTAGTGCTCCTTCATAGTCTAGCAGAGTTGTATCTGCTTCTGGATATGCGCTATTGACGTTCGCTAGGTACTTCCTAAGCATTGAGCTACTCCTTAGCCTATCTAGGTACTCAACCTCCTTTCTATCAAGCTCCCCGACAATCTCTACAACTTCTGCTAGCTTTTCAGAAAGCTGCTCCATAGCTTTTCTAGTGTCCCTCGGTATCTCCTTAACCTCTACCTCTACCTGCTCCTTTATATAAGAGTTGAGAGTTTCAACTATTTTTCTGCTCTTTTCAACAAGGGCTATGTACTCCCTTATCTCATCTGCTCTCTCCCCCCCTTCTTGTGGTATTGCCTCAAAAACCCCCAGTTTAAGTAGCTCACCTAGAGCTTCATCCACGTAGTCCCTAGGAACAATGACATAGGTCTTTAGCGCGACATCAGGGTCGCTAAAGAGAAAATACCTCAACTTCAACTCCTATGCACCATAGTGGTGCTACTCAATATCAGCCCCAGCAACAATAGATGCTATGCGCTTAGCAATAAAGTCTCTCTTTTTGCTGTACACCAAGTAAATAACGCCAGCCTCCCTCTTCGCCTCTTCAAAAATCCTATTCGCCTCCTCTTCCAGCTTTCTCTCAAGCTCCTTTTTAAAAGCCTCTAACTCACTTAGGTAACTCTTATCATTCAAAATCTCCTCAGCTCTCCTCTTCGCCTCTTCAATAACCTTTGCAGCTCTCTCCTCAGCCTCCCTTATAATCTTCTCAGCCTCCTTCTCTATAACCTCCATTAAAGCACTCAATAAGGTTACACCACGCATAGCAGATACAAAGCGTTAATTTTATATGTTTTTAACACCATGACATTGCCGCTTAAACTTATTAAAGGAAAGACCTTGACAACTAGGCTTATATAGCTACGGGTGACTGAGAGTACTTAAGGGAAGTGGTTCAGAGGCTTGGGATTTGTGACCCCAAATCAAACTGATTTAAGCAAGATTAGTGCTATAATTCTTGCAGGTGGTGAGGGTACCAGGTTTAAACCCTATACAGACCTTGTCCCAAAGTCCATGATCCCCGTGGGTGTAGAGGAGAGGCCTATTCTTGAGCACATAATTTGCTGGCTCAAGAAGTTTGACGTAACAAACTATGTTTTGCTTGTGGGGTACAAATGGAAGCAGGTAAGAAACTATTTTGGCGATGGCTCACGTCATGGTGTGTGCATAAAGTATAGCGTTGATGATGAGGTTTATCGAGGAACTGGGGGGGCGCTCCTAAAAGCGTACAAAACACATGCTATATCTGGGGATGTCGCTCTCATATGGTATGGAGATATACTGGCCCCCGTAAATGTCAAAAACCTTGTGGAGTTTCACAGAAATGAAAGCGCGAATGTAACTCTAGTTGTTTCTGACAAATATCAAGTGCCTGTTGGTGTAGCTAACATCGATAGCGCTGGTAACGTTGTTGAGCTTTCTGAAAAACCCTGGCTGAACCTGTACGTCACAATAGGTGTGTTAACACTGGAGACCTCTGTTCTGAAGCACGTTGAAGCCTCTCTGGGGAGAAGCTTTGATATCATGGGAGACTTGATTCCATGGATGATTAAAAAGGGCTACAGGGTGAAGGCCTATATACACAAGGACTTGTGGTACGATGTCGGAAGCCTTGAGAGGTATGTTAAAATTGATTATGAGAGAATTAAGCATTTTTTATGTGAATTCACCTAAATAGTGGTGCGCATAGCTCAAGCCTTGGCTCAACCTCTCTACCCTCTCTAACTAGGCACCCCTCTTCTGTAACGCTATCCCCCTCACCAGCGCATGTCCTAGCCTTTCTAATCATCCTCGCTCTCTGCTGAATAAAGTCCTTGTAGAAAGCAGGACAGAAATGCACAGCTATTGATAACCCCCTCTCCACAGCTTTTTGCAGAGCCTTTTTAGCTACCTCAGCGCTTCCAATCACAGCTTTGCCACTCCCATCTATTTTAAAGCCCCTAAACAAAATGCTTCTCACATTGGTTTCGCTCACCTCAAGCTCATTTATGTTTACAAACTTTACACCCACCTCGCTGGCCTTGGTAATGATGCTCCACAGCCTCTCCTCCTCCCCTGGTATTGCGGGGACCTCTATACCCACATCCATTGATGTTTCCTTAGCTGCGAAGTCGACTAACCTCCAGAGAGAATCGTTAACTATGTGAAACCTTATCTCATCTAGTCCAATCCTATCTAGATACCTCACAGCCTCCCTAGAGGCTCCAAGACCAGATGTGTAGAGGTGTATGTGGAAAGCTACTCCAAACACCTCTTTTAGAAGCCTTATCACCTTTACAACCAGGTCGTATCTTTGAAAAGGCTCTCCCCCTGTTATTGAAGCACCCTCTGCTCTCACAAGAACTACCTCATCGAGTATCTCCCTGAGCCCTGAAACCCTTTCTTCATCAGCGTATAGCGCTCCAATAAACCTCCTCTCTCTGCTTATAGGGCAGTAGTAGCAATCTAAGCCACAGATGCCAGTAATGAATATGACGGTCTTCACACCCCTCATACAGAGCTTGCAACCCTCCGCCAGCTCCCCATACCAATACCCCACATAGTCATTTCCAATTACGCTACGCGCAGAGCCCATGCCTCTGCAACCTTTCCCTAAACACCTTATTCTCTTTGCAGAGCCTCTTTATAAACTCCTCTGTGCTCATGTTTACAGGGATCTCTTCTTCAATAAAAAGTCCTGTGTGCCCCTCCCTAACCCTTCTCGTTAACGCCTCTACTCTATCCCTTACAACAGCTAGGGACACCCCTAGCTTTTTAACCACGTAATCCTCGTTGCCAAGCACGGGCATCTCCATGTGGCCATACTCCGTAGGCTCTATGAGCATGAGCTTCTTATTTACTCCAGGGACCCTCAAATTCTTAATCAGCTCTCTGAGCTCAAGCATTCCACTAAACTTGTAAAACTCTATCTCTACAGAGCTTAGCCCAGCAAGTGGATTAGATACTGCGAGCTCTTCACGTGAATCGAGGTATATGTATAGCTTGGGTGTACTTACAGGTGTTGGCATAACAACCTTCTTACTATACACGCTATAACCACTTCCCTCTAAGCAAAACTCGAGAAGACCTGGTGAATAGGGTTCGAGTAGAGATACATCAACATCACTATCCTCCTCAACATCACCTCTAGCCACACTCCCATGCACAATAGCACTAGCAATGCTACAGTGCTCTAGGGCAAGCATTAGCTTTAAAGCCAGCTCCCTCTTACGCTTTAGCAAAGCCCACTTCCTATCGTCATAAATAACTCTCTTCACATATCCCTCAAGCACAGCCGCAATGCCTCATGATTAGCTATACTTAAAGCTTAAAATATGCTTAAGATAGCGGTTACTTTGTGAACTATTTAAGCACTAGAAGGTGTGAAGGTGAAGTGCAGCAACAATTCGCATTGCTATACATTGTAGTCCTCTGGACCTTGCTCTTCACTTTCCTCTCAACAGCATTCAAGGACAGAGAATTTAAGTTTGGTTTTGCAAAGCTCAAGTTCATTGTCGGGGGGATGTTACTCTACTTTGGGAGGGACGTTAGGCCTCGCCAAGGAGCCGCTACACACTTTGACAAAGTCATGAGACTTGTGCACATAGTTGCAATGTTTTTAGGCCTAGTGCTCTTCTATTTAATCTTCATACCGAGCTCCTTTAATATGCTTAAAGGCTTTATAGAGTTTTCCACAGGTGCTGCCACTACGCCACCACAGCCTGTAGCCGTTCCCATCCCCCTCCTATTCACCATAACCTCGATAGTAAAGTACCTAATTGTATCCATAGCTATTGGAGCAGCTATTCACGAGTTTGCACATGCAGTAGTAGCACTACGTGAAGGTGTGGGTGTTAAGAACTGGGGCGTGGGCTGCATATTTTTAATTCCACTAGCATTTGTAGAGTTAGACGATGACTCTTTTAAAAATGCGTCCCCAGTATCTAGGGCTTCAATAGCTTCTGCAGGTCCTTTTGCCAATGCGTTAGTGGCTATAGCAATGCAACTGCTAATTGTCCTCATGCTGTCTTCAGGTTTTGCACTTTCTACAGCTGTAGAGGTCGCTAATGTTAATTGCAGTCTTTGCAACGCTTTGCAGTGCCCTGGAGAGAGGTTGGGGTTGCGCAGTGGTGATATAATATACGCAGTTAATGGCACTGTGGTGAGGAGTGTTGGGGAAATAACTAAGGTATTGAATGTCACTAAGTTGGGGAGCACAGTGGAATTGACCATATGTAGAAACAGTGTATGCTTTGATGGAAATGTTACTCTGGATGCTTATAATGTCGAGTACATGAGTAAATACGGTTTAGCTAAGCCTTGCTTAGGTATAGGTATGCAAAACACTGTCATACTATTGAAGAGTGGCAGGCCTTACAGCAACTCCCTTATTCAAGAGCTCTTGCTGTACCTAAACTTCATATTCATTGTCAACTTCAGCCTCTTCATATTTAACGCAATACCCCTCTTTATAACAGATGGCACAATCTTTTTGAGCTCAATAGCTATGAACAGGGGTCTTATTGGTAGATTTGTAGAGCATAAGGTACTAGATAAAGTAAATGTGGTGATTATTCTTACCGCAATCGCTATATCAACGTACCTCTTCATCGGTGTTTAGAGTGATAACAGTTAGGAGGGCCGTGAGCGAGGACATCAAGAGCGTTTATGATCTCGAGAAGAGGTGCTTCAAGGATCCATATCCAGAGGTGGTGCTTTTAATGCTATATCAGCTTTACCCAGAACTCTTCTTTGTAGCTGAGGATAGTGATGGAAAAGAGGTTGTCGGTTACGTATCTGGCATGATTAGAGTAGATGGTTTTGGGCACATAGTGTCTATTTGTGTTGATGAGAGGTATAGGAGGAGAGGTATTGGGAAGAGGCTTATGGAAGCAGTTGAAGAGGCCATGCTCACGGTATTCAAGGTCTGCAACTTTAGGCTAGAGGTTAGGGTGAGTAATGAGCCCGCAATAAAGCTGTACGAATCCCTAGGCTACAAGGTTATCTCTAGGCTAAAGGGCTACTACCTCGATGGTGAAGATGGGTACATGATGATTAAATCCGTTTGCTGAGGAGTGCTGGGAAAATATTACTGTATCGTCATATGGACAACGCTTAAATACTGTTTCAGCCAGTACCATATACTACTGTCTATAGCACGACGGTGAGAGGTCCATGTTCACACTAAGGTATGCTTTAACAACGCTTTATTTTGGTGTTAATGCACTAGAGAAGGCAAAGGATTTTGTTGCTGGGCGCGAGAAAATTGTAGTAGTAACTGGAAAGAGTTCAGCGCGCGTCTCTGGAGCCCTTAGTGATGCTGAGAAGATCCTGAGGGAATTTGGTGTAAGCTACACTGTGTACAATAACATCTCTCCAAATCCTTGGGCTAGCCAAGTCGAGGACTTGGCGAGGGTTATATGGAGTGAGGGTGCTGATGCTGTTATAGCTATCGGTGGTGGAAGTATTATAGATGCTGCAAAAGTGGCTAGCGTGATTGCGTTAAGTGGTGGTAGTGTAAAGGATTATGTGAGAGGCAGGAGACCTAAGAGAGGTCTTCCATTACTTGCTGTAAATCTAACGCACGGTACTGGTACAGAGGTCGACAGATACGCTGTAATTACTCTAGATGGCGAGAAGGAGAAGCACGGTCTTAGCCCAAAGTACCCAGAAGTTTCTGTAGATGACCCGAAGTACACCCTTACGCTAGACAGGAGGCAGACAATATACACCTCGCTAGACGCTTTTTACCATTCCTACGAAGCTGCAACATCGAAAGCGAGGACGCTTTTTGTTGAGTCAATGGCTAGAGAAGCGGTATCCTTTATAGCTAGGTACCTGCCAGAGCTTGTGAGCAATCTACGAAGCCTAGAGCTTAGGGAAAAGCTCCTCTACGCTTCTATGCTAGCAGGCATAGCTATTGATTCCGGGTCTACGCACATAATACACGCAATAGAGCATGCCCTTAGCGGACTACAGCCAAAATTAGCTCACGCCTGTGGGCTTGCTCTACTTGGGCCTAGGGCGACTTACTATACACACAAGGCTGTACCCGAGAGCTCAGCATCTGTGCTGAGGCTCCTCGACCAATCAATAAAGCCCATACCTGATGATGCTGAGAAGGCTATGAAAGCAGTTGAAAAGTTCCAGAGTGAGGTGGGCTTTGATGAAAGGCTCGGAGACTACGGTTTTACAGAGAGAGATTTAGACATAATTGCTGAATACGCTATAAAGAGGCTCAGCTACCTACACACCAATACACCTTTCCCAGTAACAGAGGAGATCGTAAAAGACATTGTAAAAAGCGCTCTTTAAATGAAATATGGTGAAGGCTAGCGCTATGGTTGTGAGTAGAGGGTTAGGAATCTGGCCAGCTTGCTATACTTAGCGTTGCCACATACTTAAAAATCCGAGTCCTCCCTCACAACACTTAAGTATTTTGAAGTGCACTGCCTACGGCATTACTACATTGAAATATTTAACCTTGCTTGCAGAGAGTTGCTGCTGAGAGTTGTGCACGTATGCCTAAGGAAGCTCTTCTCTATAGAGTGGTTGACAAGGATAGGGGCCTTGTTGAGTGTACAGCATGCCCTAGGAGATGCAAGCTTCTCGATAACCAGTATGGTTTTTGTGGCATTAGATGGAACTTCGGCGGAAAGCTCTATCTGGTTTCACATGGTCTGGCAATAGCTGTTGCCATAGATCCTATTGAGAAGAAGCCTCTTTACCACTTCAACCCTGGCTCCATGGTATTCTCCATGTCTACTACAGGCTGTAGCTGGGGCTGTGTCTTCTGCCAGAACTGGGATATTAGCCAGAGAAGGATTGTAGCTGGGTGGAGAGTCCCACCAGAGCTAGCAGTAAAGCTTGCTGTAGCTTACGGGGCGCAGGGGATTACCTACACATATAATGAGCCTGTGGTGTTTCTAGAGTACGCATACGACGTAGGTATGCTTGCTAAGAGGAGTGGATTATTCAACACTATGGTCACTAATGGGTACATGACTGACGAAGCCGTGGACCTCGCTACAAAGTTTATTGATGCGGCTACAGTTGATTTGAAGGGCAATGGGGATAAGGAGTTTGCTAGGAAATTCAGCTTAGTTCCAGATGTAGAGCCTGTGTTTCAGACTATGGTGGAGCTTAAGAAAAGGGGGGTGTTTATAGAGGTCACAGACCTTGTTGTACCGAGGTATGGTGATGATATCGAGAAGGCTAGAAAGTTGACTAGGTGGATAGTGGAGAACCTGGGGCCTGAAACACCTATACACTTCTTGAGGTTTCACCCAGACTACAAGCTACTCGATGTTCCTTCAACACCTGTTGCTACACTTGAGAAGCATGCTAGGGTTGCTGTAGAGGAGGGATTGAAATACGTCTACTTAGGAAATGTCCCAGGGCATAGACTGGAGAGCACCTATTGCCCTAACTGCGGCAGGATTTTGATAAGGAGGCTGGGTTTTGACATACTTGAGGTAAATCTTGCTACAGATATGAAGTGCCCTTACTGCGGGTACAAGGTGAATATAGCTGGTAGGGTGCACCCAGCATATAAACTCGAGAGATTTGTCTACATACCTTTAGAAGCATTTACAGAGTTTGTGCACGTTAAGCAGGATAGGGTAAGGGAGTTTACTCTAAAAGAGGCTCGCTAATAGTGTTGATGATGAATAGCGTGCCATTTGTAGACTCACATATACATCTACACGAGCTTAGTAACGATGAACTGAGTAAGCTCTGCAAAAACAACTATGTAATGCTAGCAGTATCTGATGATATTTCTAGCAGCTTCAAAACCATTGAAATGGCCAAAACATGTGAAAAAGCAATCCCCGCTATTGGAGTGCATCCGTGGAGCATTAGAAGAGAGGTTAGCATAGAGCCCTTGGCTACTATTGTCAGTAGCGGTTCTGTGAGGTTCTTAGGCGAGGTAGGCCTTGATAAAAGGTTTGTCCCAGAAACATTTGATATTCAGTTAAAAATATTCAAAGAGTTTGTAGAGCTTGCTGAAATCCACGAGCTGGGGATGAGCATACACGCACCAGATGCGTGGAAAGAAGTTTTAGAAGTTCTTAAGAAGAGCAATGTTAAGGTGGCCATATTCCACTGGTATACAGGCCCGATAAGCTTGCTTAAGGAGATTGTTGATGAGGGTTACTATATCGGAGTAAATGTGGCTGCAAAGATGCAGAGAAAGCACATTGATGTTATTAAGGCCACGCCTCTGGAGAGCCTTGTAACGGAATCTGATGGTCCTTATAGGTACAGAGGCATGCTCTTGGAGCCTTCTCTACTACCTGAGCTCATAAGCCTCATAGCAAGCATCAAGGGGTTAAGCGAATATGACGTTAAGGTGCAAGTCTGGGGCAATTTCTCTAAGATCTTGAAAACCGTTGGAATTTCCTAATTTCTATACAAAGTTTTTAGGATGAGGTTAAAACTACTTAGCTTAAGAGGAGCTTTGAGGAGAGCATGTGATGCACTCTTTCCACAGCCCTTTGGCCAGGATAAAATCCCTTACCCCACCTACAAACTATCCTGAAATCGACTTAGTTAGGCTAATAAACTATAGAACTTTTGAGAGTTGCATAAAGAACGAAATTAGATGCACAATTGTTTCACTAATGGCTCGTGGCGCCACACTGGCTAACGAAATTGCCTCTGCTCTTGGGATTTCTAGGACAGCTGTATATAGGCATCTCAATGCTCTTAGAAGGAGCGGTGTTATTACCTATTACAATGGCAGATTCTATATCGCTGCAAGGCTCTTTTTGATATACGATGTTGAAGTAGATGAGAATGGGTTCATAAAGCTCATCATACATCCAAATAAAGGCGGCTTCATAGACGAGACTGTGGGTTTCGCACTTGTTAAAGGAGAGTTCTGCAAGTGTGACACATGCATAGCTAGAGATAGATGCTTAGTTGCTGTAAAGAACCTTGCAAAGAAGTTAGATGTGAAAATAAGGTCGGAAGAGCCTTTGAGTGGATTTAGAGAAATAGTTGAAGAAATAACGAGGAGGGATATTGCGAGGATAATGAGAGAGAGCTACTTGGTAGTAAAGGTAGCTGAAGAAGTAAGCAAAGAAGCTGAATAGAAACGCTAGGGATTATCACAAGATGAAAAAGCTCATATTTAAACTAGACTATGCTGGGAAAATACTTACAGGAGAAAAGACTACAACTATAAGACTTTCAACAAATCTAAGAGAAAACGACATTGTGGAAGTTTATGTAGGTCATGTGAGAATCGGAAAAGCAAAAGTAAAGAGAGTGAGCAAAAAGAGGCTTAGTGAATTAACAGAAGAGGAGATAAGAGCAGACGGTTTTAGCTCAAGAGAGGAGCTGCTAAGATCACTCACTAAGATATATGGTAGTAAGACAATATCTTCAGACCCCCAAGTCTATGTGATAGAATTCCAACTACTATGAAAATGCTGAAACTCGTTAAAATTATAAACCTTTAACCATAGCTATACTGTGGCAAACAAACTAGAAAGTCAGTGCGGGGGTGCCCGAGCTAGGTCAAAGGGGTCGGGCTTAGGCCCCGATGGCGTAGGCCTGCGTGGGTTCAAATCCCACCCCCCGCACCAACAACTTTATTATCACCTCTAACTCGTCATACTCGCTAACGCGCTTAGAATTTCCCATGCTTTCGCACTGTGTTTGTGGTGCTCCCTCCGTAGAATGGTGCTCAGGTTAGAAACATTGGGCTTTGAATCTGCGCTATGTCTAGAAGGGTTTTCTCGCTAATAATGTATGTTCATGCTGTCGTTTAACGTATATCACCACCTATCTTAACTATGTTTAGAGATTCTGCAATTTCTAAGACCCATGCTGCTAGCTCCTTTGCTATTAAATACGTTGCTGTTTCCTCATCCACCTCCTCTTTAAGCACTTCTTTTACAATGTTTTTCGCTAGCACCCCCACTATCCTATTTTTAAAGTGCTCTATTAGCTCTTCCATAATCTTTAGCACACATGTCCTCTCTTTTGCTGCTCTTTCAACTATTTCAAGTTCCTCGCGCCCTGGCACTATTGTTGATGAGTCCAGACCCCTGTTCCTCAATTCTCCTACATATCTTATTATCAGCTGAGGATTTTTAACAAGCTTTCCACTACTTAAAAACATCCTACTTCACTTTGTATTGCAGTATATCTCCTAGGATCTGAATGCCCACCCTTATGCTGGTTTCTGGAGGGTTTGAAAAACTGAGCCTCATTGCATCCCTACAGAGCTCCTGATTTACACAGAATCTATTGCCTGGCGTAAATAGTACTCCATGCCTACTGCTCACCTCCAAAACACTTTCCGTATCTACATTTCTATTGAGCTTTACCCATACATAAAACCCTCCAGCTGGGCTACTCCTCCACACCCCTTCTGGAAATATCTCATCTATAGCCTCAACCATGATATCCCTTTTAACTCTGTAAAGCTCTCTAATGTAGCCAATGTTCTTCTCAACCACATTCTTTTCAATGGCCTTGGCCACAATTGCTTGACTCAGTGTAGAGGATCCCAAGTCGACCACTTGCTTAACTACTGAAAGCTTTGACACTACTTCTTCACGTGCAATCACATATCCTACTCTAAGACCTGGTGACAAAACCTTGCTGAAGGTGGACACATAGAGTACTCTACCAAAGCGATCTTCTGAGGCTAGTGCTGGAACTAGTGTGCCATCAAAGCCTAGAAGGGCATAGGCATCGTCTTCAACCACTAGAATATCGTATTCCTCAGCAAGTTCTAGCAAATACTTCCTTCTGTCAAAAGACATTGAAACACCTGAAGGGTTTTGGAATAGAGGCATTGTATATAGCATTTTTACTTTCTCCCCCTCCCTACGAAGCTTTTTAAGAACGCCTTCTAGCACATCAACTCTAAGCCCATTCTCGTCAATAGCCACATTCACGACCTTAGCGTTTCTGAGCTTGAATACATGCAAGGCTAAGATGTATGACGGTTCTTCAACTACTACGACATCCCCTGGGTCCACAAAGAGTCTTGTGATAAGCTCTAGAGCTTGCTGAGAGCCTGCAGTTACAAGAACATTTTCTGGCAAAGCCTTCAATCCTCTCACTCTATACACAAAACTAGTGATATTATTGATGAGCTCTGGAACCCCTCTTGAAGGAGCGTACTGTAGAGCCCTATACCCGTACTCCTCCATAACACTTCTTAGAATCTCCTTTACATCGTCAACAGGAATTGCTCTGGAATCTGGAAGGCCGCTGGCAAAGTTTATTACGTTGGTATTTGACTCAGGTATTTCAAGAGAACTTGAAGCTATTGCTGAAATTACTTCAACATCTTTTGAGTACAAGTTAGCTAAGCTATTTAGCTCCTTGCCAAAGAGAGGTCACCAAGGATGTAAATAGTACTACTTATGCACCAGAATATAAGTTTTTATGCTATGTAAAAGACATGAATAGCACAGGTTCACAGCTTTGTACTATAGAATAGCAGTTAATTTCTGCAACACACCCCTAATACAGGGATTCAGGGGGTTTGTGGCTAGGCTGGGAGAGGTAGTTGTTCAAGTAAGTTACGCTTACATGTCTGTAGCTGATGAGGCCTACGCTAAGTGCCTACTCGTAGCTAAGGATTCCCCACATGTCATGGGCACTGTAGCTGTAGGTAAGGTGATTGCCGTCGGTGTTGGTGCTAATGGGTTTAGGGAGGGTGATAGAGTTGCGGCATTCACAATAACAGGCGGTGGTGCGCAATCAATTCTAACAGTTGGTGCAGATAACGCTATAGCATATAACGCAAGGGAGTATGATCACCTGGATTCACTAATCATAGCAGTTCTATCTATCCGAAGAGAATTGCTAGAGCTCGTCAAAGGAGCTAATGTCCTAGTTGTGGGGAAGGACCTCTCCATAATACCCTTTACATATGTAGCACAACAGCACTCACTCAAAGTATTCACAATCCCTAAATACACACTGTGGCCTGATGTAGTTAAGGGTGAGCACATCTCTGTACACGAGGATAGGCGGTTCTTTGATGTGGTTGTAATGGCTTCCTGCGATCCGCTAGTAGTATCCCTAGTGCCTAGGCTTGTAAGAGATGGTGCAACACTAATTGTACATCCAGCAACAAGAAGCCTCCTGAGGCTCGCATACTTTAACGTACAAAGCATAACGGTAAAGCTTATGCAGTTCGGCGACATGGCTTCAGGGGAGGCTGTGTACTCAAGATTCAAAGACTTGATTAAGTCTAGGATCCCAGTAGTAAAACCCCAGGACTTTGCATCAAAACCTGTGTTTCCCGCCATTACAGATTTACAAAGCCTTTAGGTATCGCGCTCTCAAATCCAGATAAAGCTTTGGAACCCCTATGTCAACACACCTATACCATGGAGGGTCCCCCCACCCATTTTTCAAATAGCCTTTAACCTCTTCACTAGCCATTTGAAGAGCTTTTCTAAAGCCCTTTAAACCTAGGCCATTGAGGGCCCAGTCAATCACTAATTTCGAGGCGCTTTCGTTACCAAGCGCAATAACTGCCTGAGCAAATGCCCATTCATAGTCTAATGTACTAAGCTTTACACTACTCCCCCTAGAAATTCTTCTATACTGCTCTAAAACACTTCTGCTTCTAAGTACTGATGCAGGTGGTAGGAATTGAAATGGGGTCCAGGGCTTTGGTACCAGGGGGTTTAGTGTAATTTCCACAAAACCCTTCTTTCTGATGCTCCTCAAGCTTAAAACAAATTTTTCAAAGTGCTTCAGCTCCTCGTCTACTGACATCCCCGGAAATCCTGTGATGAGGTAGAGCTTCACATGAGTAAAACCTATTCTATGTGCATGACTTAGCACCTCCATTAAGTTATCCATGCTATAGCACTTGCCTATCTTGCAGCCATAAGTTGGTAGGAGTGTTTCAGGCGCTATTGTCAAAGTCTTTTGACCCAAAGCCCTTATAATCTCAAGCCTTTCTTTAGTAACTTGATCCACTCTTATTGATGGTATGGACACCTCTATCCCTTGTTTTAGGAGTTTTTGCAAAAGCGTATCCATGTTTGGCACACTGAAGAGCGATAAAGAGTATAGAATAGCCCTAGGTACTTTAAGAAACTCAACACCCTTCTCAATAATCCTTTCAACTACTGCAATCTCTCTAGCTCTAAATGGATACATAACGTGAGACTCCATACAGAATGCGCAGAGATATGGGCAGCCCCTAGACACCTCAACTCTTACACCATACCCATACACAGGCTCTTCCTCATATGAGTAGAACTGGTGCACTGGATGTGGGGTTTTGCTAAGGTCTTTAACAAAACACTTCCTCTTAACTTCGCTAAATGGCGGTGCTGAAATGCATGAGAGCTCCCCAATTACTTTGAAAGCGTTGGGCTCTCCTGCCAAGTAGACAAGGTTTTCAAGCATTTCTTCAGCCTCGCCTATAGCAACAGCATCAACAATATCAGAAAGAGGCAGCGGGTTTGCTGAGGGGGCAATCCCTCCCGCTACTATAACAGGTTTTTCAGCTCCTTTAACACGTCTCAATAGGTTTAAATTAGCTAGAATATATGCAGTAGTAACGTAGTCTAGTTCAAATGGAAGTGAGACTAGTATCACGTCAAGTTTCTTGGGGTTGACCACCTTGTCTAAGGCCTCAACTCTTTTCTCCTCAAGATTAAACACATATCTGTATGCTACAGCACCCTCTAGTGAATTTACGTAGGTGTAAGCCATTTGAAAGAAGAGTGAGGACACTGCTGCGCTATAAGGCATGGGCATGAGTATTCCTACTTTAATATCTGAAGGCCTCCCCTTCTTCTCAATTACTATATTTTCTCTTCTTTGTCTAAGGACTACTAGCTCCCCTATTTCACTTAGCATCTACATCACCTCGGCTTTTAAGGTCCTCAAATCTACTGCAACTTGCGTTATGGGCTTCCTCGTTACTATTAAGAGGACATTTTGCTCTAGACTCTCGATGCACACCTCTTTCTCTATATGGCTAGAACAGGAGACTACCAGCGACTTCGAGAACTCTTTTGCTAAAGGTAGTAGTGGAGCAAAGCCCACGCCCACCTCTCTATTCATTAACTTCACTCTTGAGCACGACGAGTGCTTGGGTGCGTAGCTTGAAAGTATTATTGCGTATTTACACTCAGGGGGCTTCTTTTGCCTAAGTCTTTCAGCATTTTGAAAAGGGTTCTTAGAGTCCACACCCCCCACGCAGATTTCCCTCTCAACTTGACGCCATGAACCAGCAATGTAACTGTCCCTCTCCTTTAGAATCTTTATAATGTAAATATCGTCTTCTAGTGATGGAATGCCAAAGACCTTTCTATCTAGATTTAGAACCTCTCTATAGCTACTAACTCCGCATATCAGTATTACGTCAGAAAATTGCTCTTCTACAATCCTTATAGCAGTCTTCACATCCTTCCAATTCTCTGTACCTTGTAGTATTAGTATTTTTAAGAGCATGGCACTTCATTTAGTTACGACTTTTTCTCGGTTATGTGAAATAGCACTCTGTAGTTACTACCAACATATTTCTCTATAACAGGCTTCCAGCCACCGCCTATACCTATGAGTGCGTAGAACCCAGTAGGTCTACCACCAGCTTTCCTAATTACCTCAAATACGGCTGCACTTGTCCTTCCACTTCTCACTAAATCATCTACGACAAGAACCTTCTCTCCATACTCTATAGACCCTTCAGGCAGATATAGTGTAACTACTTCTGGTGGTGCTTGTGTAATGTAGCTCACTTCAATGAACCTGGTGTAGCCTACCTCCTTTCTCTTCTTAATCACAATAAGCCTAGCATTAAGCCTTTTCGCAATTAGCGTTGCTAGAGGTATCCCATCAACCTCTACAGTTGTCACAGTGCTAAAACCCATGTTTTGAGCCCAAAGAAGCGCCTCTATAGATGCATAGTTGAGCAAGTCCGTGTTGTACACAATGTTATAAGTTCTCACAATCCCCTCATCATCAGATCTAATGAGCTTCTCCTTAAGCTTATCCACGATCTCCTGATCTAAGAGCTTTGAGAGAATCTGCCTAGCTCTATCAACTGAGGGCTTTATATCGCCGTGAACATATCTCCAAAGCGTGGGGACAGTTATATTCAAGATTTCTTCAAGTTCCTTGAACTTGAAAAAGCTCTTCAAACTAAGAAGCATTTCAACTACAAGCTCCCTTTCATCAACACTCATAAAAACACCTTTTCATCAGCTCTCAATATCCTGCTGTAGCAGTAAAAATATAAGCTATAGAGTTTAAATTTACACAGCTAAAACCACATTACCGTGAGAGCAAAGAGTGTGTATAACAACGAAGTTTCAAAGAAGTTCCTATAGAAGTATTGCTCAGAATACGCCTAGGTAAAGCATGTGTAGAGCAGAAGCAACTGGAGAGCAAACTAAAAACTACAGAGAAAAATCCTATCAGGGGCAGGCGACTTAAGCAGTTACTGCAACCACTCTAAGGTAGCCGCCGCAACAATAACGCCCTTGGCCTTTTCTTCATCGCTTGTCATAGCTATTTTTGCAAGTAGGTTATCAACAGCATCGTCCTCCTGATTACATGAAATGACCTCTCCTCCATTAATTGCTATACCCGGTGATATTGATTGTGATAGCAGTATTTCAATATCAATATACTTTGAAGCTAGCTTCTTAACTTTACTAGCTACTTTACTGCATTTCCAAGCGTCCTCAGGTGATGAGCTCATTATTATTAGCTTTACCTTGCTCATTATCTAAAGCCCCTAATTAGTTTTTATGCAGGTATAATACTATTAAAGTAAAAAGCCTCTATGGCGTTCATCATAGAAAAGTTTATAAACTTTCAAGCCCACCTCATTATTTTAGAGTAAGAAAGTATATAAGGTGAGATACCATGATACGCATTAAAAAGCTTTATGAAGACATGGATCTAGAGGTGTTTAAAGCTCCTACGGAAGAGGAGCTTGAGAGCCTCGTTAAGGAGATTATAAAGAACAATGGCAGGCCTATGACGTGGAAAGAGCTTAGGGAGCTTTTCGCCGGTATTGCTGGTGAAGATAGATTAAGAAAGGTGCTGATAAAGTTGATAGAGAGAGATGAGCTAATAGAGCTTCCAGATGGGGCCTTAGCCTTACCCGGCATGGAGCATAATTACGTGCCTAGAAAGACTACTAAGAGAGTTAGGCCATTAGTACCATCGAAGTTTAGAGAGAGGTGGGGTAACCTAGCTGCTAAGTTAAGGAAGTCGGGTTTGCCTCTTGGTGAAGCTGTGAAACAGTTTAGGAGTTATGGTTTTAGTGAAGAAGAGCAAGAGGAGTGGTTTGAAGAAGAATAAGCTTTGTGCTTCTTACTAGAACGTATTTAAGTTATGTTTGCATTAAGTGTTCTGAATAAAAATGTCTATTGGCAGTTGTGAAAAAGTGAATGTGAAAGTTATTGGGAGAGTTGCTATACTAAGGTCTGAAAGGGGTTCTAAAGCACTTGTTGGAATAGAGAATTTGTGCACCTTAGCTAAAAAGCTAAATATGTGTCTAGAGAATTATGACTGTGGCTAAAGTCTAAATCTTTTTATTAAGCTTCTCATTTTTGCATACTCCCCATAACTAATGTACTCCCTTCTCTTCAATAAGTACTCCACAGTAGGAGCTTTGCCCACTGCACTAAGCACCTTATCTGTAACAACTATGCTAAAGGCGTCGCTTCCCGCACCACTACCAAAGGACACCGCTAATACCCTCTGCCCTGGCTTTGCGCTCTCAAGTATCTTCGCTAACCCTATTAGCATAGAGCCATTGTATGTGTTGCCTATGTACGGTGCTATAATGCCTGGTAGCACTTTTTCCTTGGGTATCCCCAGAATTGAAGCTGCCCTTAGTGGGAATTTTCCGTTAGGCTGGTGAAATACTGCATAGTCAAAGTCTGAAGATCTGAGGCCTAGCTCCTCCATTAGTAGTCTAGCAGCTGATACAGTATGGTGGAAGTACGCTGGCTCACCTGTAAACCCCTCTCCGTGTAGGGGGTATGGCGCCCCATCTCTACGCCAAAAATCTGGTGTGTCTGTAGTGTATGAGACGAACCCTTCAAAGTATGCTACCGCCTCACTCCTACTCCCTATCACATATGCTGCTCCACCACTGCTAACAGTCAACTCCAGTACATCGCCTGGGCTGCTCTGAGAGGTATCTGCACCTATTGCCAGAATGTAGTTTGTGAGCTGGCTCTCAACATGGGTTATCCCTAACCTAATTGCCTCAGCCCCGGCTTTACAGGCAAACTCAAGATCTGCTGCAGTTTTCTTTGGCTTTATCCCTAGCGCATCTGCAACTATAGTAGCACTAGGCTTTACAGCATACGGCTTACTCTCTGTGCCAAAGTATACTGCGTCAATTTTTGATGGGGGTATGCCTGCTCTCATCAAGGCGTATACAGAGGCCTGGTACCCAATAGTCACAGCGTCCTCATCAACATTTCCAACAGCTTTCTCCTCAATCCAAATACCCTTAGCGGCCTCATCATCAAATCCCCACATATCAACTATGTTGCTAGCTCTTAACCTAAACTTAGGTATGTAGACCCCCCAGCCAACAATTCCACTTCTAGTGCAGTTAGGCATTTTCAAGACCTTGAACCCTGTTGGCACAAGGGGATATTTAAAGCAAACTTTACATTTACTGAATTAAAAGATTTAAATGGTATTATCGTAGATACTGGAAGTGTGTAATGGTTAAGGAGGTGGAGCCATGGCTAAGCAGAAGGAGAGGGTGCAGATGTGTACTGTAGCAAGTGATGCTGTTATTAAGACCTGCTTAGAGTGCCTAGAGAAGGATTGTGAAAGCATGGCAATATATGTAGACTACTATTCACTACGTCACCCTGTAGTAACTGCACAGCTTGTGCTACTGCCTTCCGAAAATATGCCACAAGAACTTAGCGAGCTTGTCGGGGAAGTAGTTGTGGAGTTCACAGCCAACCTTAATACGTTACTAAGATCGAGTGTCTTAACTAGTAACGTTCTAGACCTCATCTCCAGCTTGAGAATTAGGTGTAGCACTGGCTGGATCACGTACGGCTACACCTCAGCAAGGTCCCAGTATGGAGTTCCGTACATGGCTAAGACTTGGCTTTACATCCCTAGCAGCAGAATGGAGTCTGTGCCTCTTCATCTCAGTGAGGACGAGTTGAAAACAATAACCAAATTGACAGGCATTGCCATTAAGAAGGCGAGAGAAGTGCTTGAATCAGAAGTGCTATAGCCTTGAGAGCAAATGGTTGTGACTAGAAGCTTCGCCATTTATGATGGGGTGGGAGAAGAGGTTCACAGCTTCGCTATGTGCAAGTCCATTCTAGTAATAGTTTTAATCTGCTTAAGGTTTTCCTCTGAGCTCTGTGAGAGGTCTTGATATCTCCACTACATTTAATAATAGCTGAAGCTGGCTTAGAGCTTGTCCCTAGGGAGATTGAGGGGGAGCCTAACATTATGGCAGATGCCAAGCGGAGGAGGAAGAAACCTACTGAGATTCTCTTGGACATATCAGTTCACTACAGAGCCATGAAGAAATTGGATAAGTGGTTTAAAAGAGGAAGGCCAGACATAGTCCATGTAGCAATGCTGCTAGCCTTGTCTAGCCTCCTAAACCTTGCTAATTTGCTAAGGCTATACGTGCACACAGTTAAAGATACTGTAATCTTTGTGGATCCTAAGACAAGAATTCCGAGGAATTACAATAGGTTTGTTGGTCTCATGGAGCAGCTCTTAGTAATAGGCTCTGTTCCCCCGTGCTCTTCAAAACCATTGCTATGGGTAGAGGACTTGACTCTTCACCAACTCATAGAGAAAATTGGGTGCACAACACCTATTCTAATGCATGAAAAAGGTGTTCTTTTAAAGCCTAGCGACTTCAGTAGATATGTTGTGGAGAAAATGTTGAAAAGCGAGGTTGTGTGCATTGTTGTAGGGGGCTTTCAGCATGGAGACTTTGAGGAAAGCACCCTAAAGCTATTTAAAAACAGAGTTTCACTACATCCCACTTCATTAGAAGCATGGAGCGTCATATCAATGATTATCAATAGCATTGAGAGCTCTGAGGCCATAAGCAGAATTATTTGGGGCAACTCGTAGACTGCTAGTGACTACTAAAATGTAGAATGGTTGTGGAGGCGAATTGAGTGCTACTGATGCTGATGAACTAACTAATGCAATCACAGCGTCTGAAGGTATTTCAATGCTTTTACAAGGTTTTGTGGTGGGTGGACAGCTAAAGCTATTGCTCCAATAAGGACTATGTCATCTTCAAAAGCCGTGGGCTCTATTTTAGGCAGAGATGTGACAACACCGAGAGACCTTTTGAGCCCTTCCCTAATTCTGTCAATTACTAGCTCCTTGTTTTTTAGTGCTACTGAGCCTCCAACAGTAATTACCTCTGGGTCGTAGAGGTTTACAATATTTTCAAATCCAGCTAAGTTGTATTTGTTAACCTCATCAATTATTCTAAGTGCTAGCCTATCCCCCTCCTTAGCTGCGCTATATATGAGCTCTGAGCTCAGTAAGCTCTCCTTATACGCTTTATAAATCCGAGACCCCTTCTCCTCATCACTAAGACTCCACTCCCTTAGCAGTAGAGAAGCAAACTTGGGTATATTGGCACCACTTGCATAAGCCTCCCAATGCCCATACCCACCACAACCGCACCTCATTTTACCACTGACATCTACAACTATATGCCCTATCTCATGGGCGTTTCCCATTTTACCTAGCAACAAGAGGTCGTTCACAATCATCCCCCCACCAATACCTGTACTAATAGTTATGTACACAACATTTTCATAACCTTTCCCTAGCCCAAACACCTTCTCTCCCCACACAGCTGTAACACAGTCATTAGCCATAATCACAGGCTTTGCTAGAGCCTCTTGAATAGGCCTTGCCAATTCAAATGTGCGTATAGGTATGTTTGGAGCATTTGTTACAACACCAGTTGCTAGATCCATAGGACCTGCCGTTCCAATTCCTATAGCCTTTACGTTCTCCAGGTAGTTACCAAGAGAGGTCTTTATGATCTCTATGATTAGATTAGCTATTGTGTACCTATCCCCTTCCCTAGGAGTCCTCTTAACAATTTTTTCAATTATGCTGCCATTTCTCATTGCAATAGCTATTCTAATCCATGTGGCACCAACATCTACACCAATATAGTACTCCTTCACACTCCCACCTCAATGGTGTCAGAACTCTTACCGCACATCATCAGATCAGATAGGAGGTGCATACATCACTACAGGGAACTAGAGCTCTTTAACAGCATAAAAACCTTCTTGAGTACCACGTAGCCGTGTGGAAGTGTTGCTAGTGAGCCTTTAGTACAACACTCTACCTCTGTAAACCTAGCAATTCCATCAAACCTCTTTAAACCATTGTAAGCAACAATTAGTGGCACAGGGTCGCTTGTATGCGCTTTGAATTCTGGGGGGGTTGCGTGATCAGCTGTAACAACTACAGCTGTATTGCTAAGGTCTATTGAGTCACACAGTGGCTGAATGTAGAACTCGTCTATGGCCTCTATGGACTTGACCTTCCTAGCCTTATCCCCATCGTGACCAGGTTCGTCAGGGCCCTTTAGATGCACATACACAACATCCACTGATTTTAGTAGACTAAGTGTTGCCTCTAGCCTTTCCTTCAGGTCACGCTCCGCATCGCCTGTAGGAGGAGAGACCTCTGCTACTTTCATGCCAAGCAGCTTACCAATGCCTTTCTCCACAGGCATTTCAGCTACAATGCCAAAGCTCAGCCCATATAGCTGGGAAATGAGTTGAATATTCGGATACCTATCCTCAGCATCTCTAAGGAGAAGTACGTTTGCTTTTGGAAGGCCCTTCTGAGCCCTAGCAACATTTATTGGGTGATTTTCGAGAACTTCAATAGTCTTCTCTGTGAATTCGTTGACGAGTTCGCATGTGACCTTAGCCTCCTCTGTATCATCTAGTGGAGTGCATTTCGCTACGTAAGGCTCAAACTTGTCTAAAGCTATAGATACCCTGCCCACGCGTCCATATGCTGGGTCAGTATTTGAAACATTAGCTGAGAGCCTCCTCTCATTACTACTGACAATCACCACACCTCTGTGCCCAATAGTTGCGAAAACCCTTACGTAACCATCATAGTGACTCAACTTCATGCCGTCTAAGCTTCTTGCAAGCTCCTTAGCTTCACTAGATGAGAGGCTTCTGCCTACTCTTCTGTCAATTATTCTCCTAGTCTTATAATCGATTGTGGCAAAATTTGCTCTAAACGCTACCTCAAAACCCTCCCTAATACCTACACCCACACCTAGCGCTTCTAAAAGCCCTCTACCAACATTGATGCTCTTCGGATCGTAACCCAATATAGAAAAAACAGCTGCATCGCTTTCTGGAGCAGTTTCACTATCTATGGGGTGAAAGCAACCTCCGATGGACTTTGACGCCAGGCTATCTAAGCCCGGCGTTTTAGCCATTTCAAGGGATGTGGGTCTGTATTTCATGCTATCAGCTACACCATCTAAGATAAGCAGTATTATTTTCAAAATTGTAACACCAAGAAAGTTCATACATGGATTCAGAAGATAAGCTTTACTATTCGAACGTACTTTTATTCTAGAAGAAACAAAGAAGTATTTATCCTATAGCGACATATAAAGTTTATAAACTAGTTAGAGCACACGATATGAGGTACAAACATGTTATACTCAGAATAGTAGGTGGTATTTGTGGAGGCTGTCTTTACAAGTGTAAGAAAGGTAATTAGAATTGGTGAGAGAAGTATAGGTATTACAATACCAAAAGAGTGGCTACCAGTAATAGGAGTAGGTGTGGGTTCAAGTGTTGAGGTAACGCTAGGCCCAGGCTACCTACTTGTAAAGCCCCTGTCAACAGTTCATCCAAAGATAACTCAAACAATAAAGATAAAACATGAGGATGCGGAAACTCTTTCAAGACTCATGATAGCGAGCTACATTGAGGGATTCGACACTATAACAGTTGATGAAGTTAAGGATGTTGCTAGAATTGCATTTCAGAAAATCTCTGTAAGACTCCCAGGAGCCATAGCTATGGAGGGGCCGGCATTTAGAATCAAGATCTCAGTAGATGAATTCAACACAGATTTAAACGAGGTTATCAGTGCCATGAGAACCACGCTTTCAATGATGTTTGACATGATAATAGACTACTTCGCAACGGGTGATGGTAAGAAACTTGAGGAGATACTCAGACTTGATGATGATTTGGATAGACTGCACTTCCTAGGTATGAGAACTATAAAGAGAACTGCATTTAGAGACCCCTCGCAGGCTATTAACAACTCCATTGTCATAAAGAGCCTTGAGCACATAGGTGATACGCTGGACAGAGCTTCAACGACCTTGCTAAAAATAGGCTTTAACGCACTTCATACTAGTGAAAAGTGTAGGGCTGTGTTCAAGGATATATTCTCAAAGGTCTCATCGTACGTTTCAAAAGCTATAAACTCGCTAATGTCACAAAACATCTCATTAACTATGAGAATTCTTATAAGCAGAGAAGAGCTATCAAAAGAAATACTGAGTAGCATTTCGCCTTGCCTTGATATACCGGGCGTTTTAGCCATTGCTCACGAAGCTATTGTTGCTATTTATGAGGCTGCCGAGATAGCTGAAGTTGCGACAAACAAAACTCTGCTGTCTATAGGAAAGCCTGAGACTATTGTTCCAAAAATTGAGGCTCCCTCAGAGCCCTCCGAATAACCTCTACAAATGCAAGGACTTTTTTAATAGTCTCACTAGCTATGTACACAAGGTCCTCTTCTAATAATCCTTTTCTCCTAGCTTCCTCTAATTGCTCTAAGTCAACAATTCTAACATTGTTCTTAACTATAGCTATGTCTACGAGCAAGTCTAGGTATCTTATAGTATTGCTGGCTGGGCATATCTCTGGAGGGGTGTTAATGTTTATATACATTCCTTTCTCTAAACCACTTTGATCAAAGTACAGATGCGCAATGAACCAATCATCTACAGGTATTAGCGAAAGAGCTATGTCACCTGCTTTCTTCTCTACTCCAAGCCCATCGTAAGTACCGTTTCTCTGAATAATCCTCCTACCCACTAATGCCAACCCAAGCTCTGTGTTAAGAGCCTTTAAAATCTTCATTGGCCCTATCTCGCTAAACCCTCTACCTGGGTTTTCATGCCTTAGCACAACTTCTTTACTCGTAATGCTCTGCGCTATGAACTCCTTAATCTCCTCCCCAAGCAGGTCTCTAGGTATTTTTGATGCTAGGTAGTCGAGAAGGTCGATACACACATCAAAGCGCTTTCTGCATGTCCTAAAAACATGGTGGTGGGGTGTTGTAGGCACTACGGCATCTCTCACAACATCCAAGTACTCTTTTGAGGCTCTTGTAAGCGTTAGGAAGGCTATTGCTTCACCTGAAAGCACTACGCCGGGCTCTGTTACGCTTATATCCCTCAGCTTCTTTACGTCTTCTACAGCTGCTTCAAGGTCTTTTGCTATAATCTCTAGCGGAGCTGATTTAGCAGTGCTTCTCCACCTTATGCTAAGTCCCTGCCTAACCACTTGGCTTGCCAAAGAATTCAAAAGGGATTTCCTCTCATAATCTCTTATGTGCTCACTGAAAAACACCTTACCCTCTCTATCATCTAATAGAACTAGTGTGTCCTTAAGCACAGCTATACCAGGTAAGGTTATCGCCCTTCCGTTGCCAAGCCTTTGGCTAGGCTTAACTATATGTGCAACTACTACAGCTCCCTCTACACATTCTCTAATATTCTGTATTACTACCTCCCTATCCTCACTAACCTTACCTACGCACCTACCTAATCTATCGTAGCCTACCACCTTAACGGCTACAGTAGTATATGGCCCTAATTCCTCATATACTGTGACTGTAAATGGTATCCTTGAATTCAATTCACTTAGCAAAGCATCAACAGCTTCACGATAGCCTATCACTATTAGCGTATTTGGATCCTCATCGCTTTCCTTAACAGTTGCATGGGGTATTGCATTGGCTTTCTCTTCTATTCCAAGCCTTTCAGCAATTTTCTTAGAGACGTCAACAAGCTCAAAACCTGCGTCAAGGATTATCTTTGCTAGTGCAGTAGCGTAAGGTCCTCTAACCCTATAGCAGTACATTGCAAAGACCTCTGCAAATGGACTAGTCTTTGACTGTTTCTAAAATTGATATTGCTTGCCAGAGGAGGGTCCTGGCATGAAGAGGCATGTTGGGGTCCTGACTCACTTCATCAAGTACTCCAACAGCGTTAGCTGCTCTCACACCTGGCGTAAGGTTTTTCTCATTCAGCGCTCTTATTGCAAACATAGCGGCTCTCCTTATGTTCCTAGGTATAGATGGGTCGTTCATTACCCTATTCAAGATCATTAGGGCTTGCCTAATCTTCGCCTCATTATCGTATTGAGCTAGTCTTGAATCAAACCTCTTCTGGATGTTGGGATTGGCTCCTCCCTGACTGCTGCTCTCAGCAACCATGGCTCACACCTCTAATCTCTTGCTTTGTTCTGTGAGTTTATAGGTTTTTGAAACTTGTCATTATTTTGCCTTAAGGGTTCAATACATGGGCATACAGATATAAAAATATTGTAGTAGTTGCTGTACCTGAGGTGCCCTAGAATATGGTGCTGATTAGGTGGCATGGGCATGCATGTTTCGAAATAGTGACTTCAAAGGGCACGGTCATTGTCATTGACCCTCACGATGGCTATAGCCTAGGGTTAAAACCACCTCAAGTACAGGCTGATATTGTCCTGATAACTCATGAGCACTTCGATCACAATGCTTATGCTGTTGTTGCTAAGCCTAGTGCTCAAGTTCTCACAATGTTTGTAGGGGAGAAGAGCATAGATGATGTCTATGTAAAGGGTGTTGAGGCTTATCATGACAGGGAAAAGGGTAAGAGGAGAGGTAGGGTATCCCTCTACAAAGTAGTTGTTGACAGCATTGCGCTAGTGCACCTAGGCGACCTGGGGCATGAGCTAGATGAAAAGTACAGCAAGTATTTAGGAGGCATAGATGTCTTGATGCTACCTGTTGGAGGTACTTACACCATTGACCACAAATCAGCTTGGAGTGTCATAGGGGTTTTAAAGCCTAAAACTGTGATACCGATGCACTATTGGGTAAAGGGGCTCAACCTCCCACTAAGACCTGTAGAAGACTTTCTCTCATTAAAGCCTGCTGACTGGGAGTACAGAAGAGTAGAGTCAAATCAGCTAAGCATTAACGTAAACAGCATATCAAATAAGGTAGTATTTGTCTTAACACCGCCCTAAGAATGCAAATTGAAACACTTTATTTTTTGTTTTCACAAAAACCTCCAGGCACATTAGAATGCAAACACCTTTAAAGCCCTAGGGCAAAGCGGCAGTGGCGTTAGCTTTTATCTCAATTGCAACTAGAAGGCGACTTTAACACAACTTTAAGCTCTAAGCCTCACTGCATAACGTTTTTAAATCCAGTGCAACAATCATTCTTAGCGATGATAGGTGCGTGACTTGCTAAATGATGATGCCTATGCCTCATCTGAAAAATGATGTGAGAATCCCCGCCTGAGCCCTAAGTCATTGCACACCTTTCTTTAGCCTCTATGTAGACGCTTTGCACATACAGGAAACTCATCAGCGTATTTTAGTAGAGCGTTTGATGCTTCACCCAATGCTTTCATTATTAGAGACCTCTTTAACGTGATTTCATCTACACTATCCAAAGGTATCTCATCTACGAAACTATTTACCCTCAGCTTTATAGTATTCTCGCTAATTGCGACATAGCAGTTCTTTGAATGCGCCACACCAAGCACTGAGCCATCGTAGAATAGGCTTATGTGCGGATTTAACCTAGATAAGACAGTGCGTGAATGGTCTTCGACATAGAACCACTTATAGCATACTCGCCCCACTTTCAGCTCCTTAAAAGCACTGTCTAGCACAATTGCCTTATTTAAAAATCTCTTAACTGAAGAAATAAAGGATGCCAGTTCTGAGAGCACTTGCAGATACCTTTTATCCTCTTTACTGTGTGCAGCCCTACTTAGCCTAGCCTCATAGGCTTTCTCAAGCGCAGTAGCGTATTCTAGTATCCTATGCATATTCAAAAGTGCTTCACCATTGAAATTAAAACTACTGTCACAATAATTTGAAGAGGTTTATTAGCCTATATGCCACAATTTTAACAGCACACCACTAGACTTTCATACTCCTAATAATCCTGAAAACTTCGGGTCCTTGCGAACATCAGTACCATACGTAGTAAAGCAGTTGGAGCAGACCTTACGCACTTCGTCTAATTCTATTGCACAGTTATGGCACACCTTCCTACCACATAATACACACCTAGAGGTTGCCAATGCAGTTCTACACACATCGCATAGTGCTTCTACACATGCAGAGCACGCCTCGCGCCTCTCACTGTAATGATCTTCACACACATATCTACCGCATTTAGGGCACACAAATTTCGCAGGCTTTTCATTACAAATATCGCAGTTTTTTGCATATAAGCTTAATATCATTTTTATATCTCTGTAGCTATACGGGGATGACCTCAGGAGCTCCTCTGAGAAGTGATGTTTGGTGGAGCGACGGGGACCCTGCAAATATCTCTACACCGCCTCATGAAATGAGCTGTGTGCATAAGGCTTTGTTTAAACTCGAGTTCTTTAAACCTTGGTCTCCTGCTGAGCAGAATAGCTTTGCACAGCTATTTAAAACCTCAGCTAATTTCTGAATGCTGTCATCGAAATAGAGCCTAACGCCAACATCTATGTACTTTGTAAATGAGTCTCTATACGCAAAGACTTTTCTTGCGCTTGAAGCTATGATTATTAGTGTAAAGCTCTTCTCTCTATTCCTTCTAACTTCAAAAACAACGCGGTCCAGCAACCTGTTCATATCTTCCTCAGAAATCCTCTCAGAGGCTATGGCGCAGATCATCTCTCCCACACCCACTTACTCTCATCTTTGTAATCAAAAACCTTTATGCCTAGAGCTAAGAGCTCTTGCCGTATTCTATCACTTAACTCGTAATCCCTCCTCTTCCTGAGCTCTGCTCTCACCTTAATTATCAGGTCAACGAGTTTTTCGACAACCCCTAGATCAACCTCTACCCTGTCTCTTAACTGCTTGTCTAAAACACCTAGGACAGTGTTAAAGCTTGAAAGTATTGAGTAGGCCCTGAGCGCAAGTTCCAATCTCTCCCTCTCTTCAATTTCCTTAAATACTATTGACGCAACCCCATTTACAGCCTCTAGTGCCTTAGGCGTGTTGAAATCTTCTGACATGGCTTTGTGGAACAGCATCTCATATTCCTCTAGCTTAGACAGCACGGCTATATCGTCATCTGATAGGTGATGCACTACGTTAGAGCTCCTAATAATTTTCTTTGTTATCTCCACTGCTGTTACTAGCCTTTGGTAGAGCACCTTGAAGCTATCTAGAATATTCTCTTCAAACTCTAACTGCTTTCTGTAGTGAGCTGAAAATGCCCAGAGGCGAAGTACTTCTGAACCCCACTTATCCAGAGCTTCTCTAGCAGTAACTATATTGCCTAGGCTCTTACTCATCTTCTCCCCTCTAATTGTTAGGTACCCCATGTGTATCCAGTACCTTACCCAAGGTCTCGCACCATAAGCGGCCTCAGCCATGGCAATCTCGTTTTCGTGGTGAGGAAATATCAAGTCCTGCCCCCCACCATGAATATCGAACTGTGTTCCCAGATACCTACTACTCATAACAGCACATTCAGTGTGCCAACCAGGTCTTCCGCGACCCCAGGGAGATTCCCACCATGGCTCACCTGGTTTTGCAGCTTTCCACAATGCGAAATCGTAGGGGTTTTTCTTTTCAGCTAAGTACTCTTCTTCTTGACGCCATTCCTCACTTCTACTCCTCTTTGAAAGCTTGCCGTAGTCTGAAACTGTTGAAACATCAAAGTATACAGAGCCACTGGAAGCTACATAAGCGTAGCCTTTTTCAACTAGTTTTTCTATGAACTCTATGATCTCCTTAATGTGCTCTGTGACCCTTGGGTGAACATCAACAACTATATTGAGCTTTTGAAGCACCTCTAGATACTCTTTGGCATACCTATTAGCTACCTCATTCCATAGCACACCTTCCTCATTGGCTCTCCTGATTATCTTATCATCTATGTCCGTAATGTTCTGTACATGAAACACTGTGTAGCCTCTAAGCTTAAGGTACCTCTTTATGAAGTCAAATGATAGATATGACCTTACATGCCCTAGGTGCGTGTGGTCGTAAACTGTTGGACCACAGAAGTATGTCTTCACAAGTGGTGGATTTAGTGGCTGGAAGAGCTCAGCTGACCTAGTTAAGGTGTTGTAAATGTAGATGCTTAATGACACAAAAGTTTTTCACCACAATACTGTTTAGCATCCTATGGGCTTATAAAGCTTGCTGCCATATGATAGAGAATGTAGTATAAGATAGTTTAAAAACGTGATTCGATATCTAAACTCCTGGTGCATAGATAGTGTCGCATTACCAATCTAGAAGGAGAGGCAATTTCATAATTGACGAGAGGTTTGTGGGTAGGAGTATAGAGGTTTACACAATTGATGGAGACAAGCTTATGGGGCTTGTTGACGAGGTTTCAAATTATGAAATAGGGATGCTTGTCGAGAACGCTGCAACAATAATTCCACGCTCCTCCATAGTGTATGTAGTTACAGGGCAAAGCGATGTTCATGGATATGGAGAGTGCTGCGAGAAGGATTTTGTACTTGATGAAGAATTCATCGGTTCTGACGTAGAGGTAAAGCTCATCAATAACTACAGTGTAAGTGGTCGACTTGTGAAAGCAGTTAGAAATGAGATTGCTGTACTGCACCAAAATAGGGCATACGTAATTCCACGCAATGGTGTTGCGTACATAAAGATCTTGAAGAGGTTGTGATATGAGCTTTAATGTCATAGTAACTCTAGAGCCATCTAGAGAAAACATTGATTGGGCTTTTTCTCAGATAAATAGCTGTGTAGGAACTTCATATGTCATAGTCAGGGTTAGGTCATCACTAATACTACTTAGTGTAGCCGACCCATATAAATTCTGGTTTGATGTAAAGAAGTGTGTTTATGGTAAGGACACCCCTTTGCACAGGGTTATACCAGTTGATGCTGTTGTCGACCCCTTGATAGACAGGGTTGCTGAGAAGGCACAGCAATACGCTCTCGCCAGGATTCCTGAAAACGCTACCTATAGGATTACACTACATGGGAAAGTTTTTACAGTAGATGACAGAGGTAGGCTTATAAAAATGCACTCCACAGATGCCATAAGGATCGTGGCAGAGAAGATCAATAGAAAAGTTGATCTAGATAACCCTGACTGGGTTGTGTACATAAGGACTGTGAATATTAGGAGGTGGAGGAGTGTTATAGCAATTAGTGTTGCAAAGTCCATAGTTTTCAAAAATATTAGGATTGGGGAGCCCTCAGACCCCCTGTAAACCTCCATACCCATTTTCACATTGTACATTCACATTAAAACATGCTACTTCTGAGCTGATGCTATTTCAACTCTGAGTTCCTCTCTATTCCTATTTCTATTCATATAAAACAACCTAAGTATAATAGCTGATGCAATGCATGCCAGCCCTATTGATAAAAGAACGTGAGCATACTGGTGCGCACTTTGAAAGAGAACGCTGCGAATGCTTGGGTTTTGAATTTCCGAGGCATTCGCCCTCCAGTAATAAAAGACAATTGAAGTTAAACTCACTTTGCCTTACCGTACTTCCCCAAGGCGGTCTTTACCTTGTCCACATCTGAGGTATAGAATCTGTATGCATAACGCGATGCTTTATCATATATTTCGAAGTAGCCTCGGCGAGTATTGAATTCCACAGAGTATCTCTTTTCATCTATGGGAAACTTTATTATGAGACCACCTGCTCTAATCCCATCACTCCTAATCTCATAGCTATTTACAAGCATTAACATTTTCTTTGGTGTTATAAAATACATTAGAGCCCTAACTATTCCTATGAGGATGGCGTAGAAGATAATGTAACCTAAAAACCTCATGTAGTGCGCATCACTACCTATGAGAGCTTTTAATAAATAGGACTGGATTATGCCAGCAAAAAAGAACCACACTATCAAAGATACTACAGCCATTAAGCCAGGCATCAACGCTTGTCGACTCAACTCCTTCCCTAACTCTATATCCTTACTCGCTAAGTCTATGACCTCCTGGGGGGATGCCTTTAATATTATAGAGCCTTTAATTTCCACAGCTTTTCTCTTTGCGGCTAATCTCGGAATAAGCATGGAGAGAGTCATAAACACTACTATGTAGAGTACGCTTATAAGCCAGAACAGGGAGGACCCCGGAGAAACGTATGTCGAGATTGCTGAAAAAATGAGCACAGACACTATTGTTAGCAATATCATGTATAGCGAGCTTCTTGTTAAAGGCATTTAATGCACCCATGCCTTTAATAATTATTGATATTGGTTTAAAAAGGGTTTTTTGTTTAAGACTTTGCTGAACTGCTTTTAAATTTTGCTACAAGTATCTTATCCCCATCAGCTTTTACCGTTACCTGCTCCACAATGTTCTTGTACCGACAAACTGGACAGAGGTATGTATAGGTCACCACAGCTTCGCGACTTCTATACTTGTTTGTCTCTATAGCTAATACAAGTGTTGATCCACATTTTGGGCATGTGTTTATAGCTTTCTTTAGCTGGTGCATCGCTACCTCCTCAGCATCCCCTCTAATCAAGTGTTGCTAGAGTTGCTGAGATTGCGGCTTCTTTCTGAAAATATCTCTGTGGAAAAAGTTCATATAAACTTTTTTGTTTTCATCCAAAAGCTGTGCGCAAAGGTTGGGGTTTCAATGCATTTAATAGAGTTAAAGGTAAGTAGAATAGTAAGTGAGGTTAAGAAGCTTTTTGATGTTGATGTAATTCTGCTAAGAAGTAGAGAGACCCTGGCTTACCTCTTTTCAGAGCTTTACAATCCTCCGCCTGAAGATGTTCCCGTATCTAATGTACTAATTGATGTGAAGAGCTCGTACGCAACAGCGTACATCTCCCTCCTAGACTACCACCGTGCTAATGAGACCTACAGTGGCACTCATCTAATTGACTTTGTACCTGTGTTCTCACATAGCTTAACACTACAGAGTGGTGTTAAGGTACTGACATCTGATGAGGTGAAGAGGGAAATAGAGAGTACTATTAGTTCAGCAAAGGCATTTGCTACAGATTTTGCTGCATTTTGTGAACAGAGGTTGTGTAGCAATATAAAGCCAATCATTGAAGTGCTTCGAAGGCGTAAAATTGACGCTGAGTTGGAGTTAATTAGAAGAGCCATTGATATTACTGAGAGGGTGCTCGTCAACTCCTTAACGTTTATAAGCCCTGGCATAAGTGAAAAAGCTTTGAGCGGTAAGCTAATAGAGATGGCCATGGCTTTGGGTGCTGAGGGCATCGCCTTTAGCCCCATAGTTGCCATAGGAAAGAATGCTGCAAAGCCGCATCACATTGTACAAAGTACTGTGTTCAATGGGTGTGAGCCCATATTAATTGATTTTGGCGTCAGGGTTCGAGGATACGTATCTGACGTGACTCGAATGATTCTCCCAAGGAGGTTGTGTAGCGAATATGTTGATGTTGAGGGAAATGCGCTACTTATAAGTGAAGTTATAGACTCTGCAATTGTTAATCTGAAGCCAAATACTGCTGCTAGTGGTATAGATAGTGTAGCTAGAGAGAAGTTAAAGGAGAGAGGTTTGGATGCTTACTTCATCCACGGTCTTGGGCATGGCATAGGTGTAGATGTCCATGAACCCCCGCGCATCTCATCGAATTCTAGGGATACGCTACTTCCAGGTGATACAATTACTGTAGAACCTGGGGTATACTTCTTTAATAAATATGGTGTTAGAATTGAAGAAGACGTATATGTTGATGAAAATGGTGGAAAGCTTTTAACCACATCCCCTAGGACCCTGTACCTATAGAAGGCGTTTTCCACATGGAAAACCGTGCAATTAAGTTGTTTGAACCTGTTATAGACTCTGAAGACATTGAGGCTGTAGTCGAGGTTCTGAAATCTGGTTGGATTGCGCACGGGCCTGCTGTAGAGGTTTTTGAGGAGGAGTTTGCAAGGTATGTTGGTGTGGACTACGCTGCAACTGTAAGCAATGGGACAATAGCCCTAGCACTTGCCCTTAAGGCGCTGGGTGTGGGAGCAGGAGATAAGGTGCTAGTGCCTGACTACACATTTATAGCCTCTGCTACTAGTGCTATGCTAATAGGGGCTATACCTGTATTTGCAGATGTTGAGTATAAGAGCTTTAACGTGAACGTTGATGAGGTTTTGAAGAAAGTTGAAGAAGAGGATGTTAAAGCCATAGTAGCTGTGCACCTCTTTGGACACCCAGCTGATATCAAAGCGCTTAGAGACGTTGCTTCAGATAAGAGAGTTTTTCTCGTAGAGGACGCGGCACAAGCTCATGGTGCAGAAGCTTGGGGTAAGAAGGTTGGTAGTTTTGGTGACGCTGCTATATTCAGTTTCTATGCGACTAAGAACATGACCATGGGTGAGGGAGGCGTTGTCATATCCAATAATAGAGCTGTGATCGAGAAAGTGAGGCTATTGCGAAACCATGGTCAAGTAACTAGGTATGTTCACAACGAGTTAGGGTGGAACTTTAGAATAACATCTATCCAAGCTGCTCTTGGAATGGTGCAGCTGAGGAAGCTAGACAAGCTAAATGAGCTTAGGAGGCGAAATGCCAACATGCTCTCAAATCTTCTTAGTAGTGTTGAAGGTGTTGAGCTTCCCTACGAGGCTCCGTGGGCTAAGCATGTATATCACCTATACGCTACTAAGCTGAGCTCTAAAAAGAAGAGAGACTGTGTTTTCAACTGCATGAATTCTAGAGGTATTGAGGTGGGTATACACTACCCCATGCCCCTGCACAAGCAACCAGTATTTCAGAAGTTGGGATACGGAATTTGTTGCCCAACAGCTACACTACTTAGTGAAAGAGAGCTTAGCCTCCCTACGCATCCAAAGCTCTGTGAAGAAGATCTGAGGTACATTGCATCCTCATTTATTGAGTGTCTAGAAATGTGTGAGGGGTGAAAGCCATCGTATCAGCACTACGTTGTAGTTACGGAGTTTATTCAGTAAATCTCTGTTTCACTAGGAACATACTTTATCGTTACACCCTGAAACTGCTCGCCAAACCATCTAAGCCTATCTTGAATAGCCTTTCTAATGGACTCATTTATTGCAAATTGTTGGCGCGCCCATAGGATTGAATCCTCATTTACCTTTCCCTCGCCTTTACTCGCTGCAAGCCTGATCAATGCATCAATTTCAGCGTGAGTAAACCACCTTGTAACATCCGCTATCATTTCAGCTTTGCTAGGCTCAAGTGCTATACCGTACCTTTTTGCACTTCTTTGTGCAATGTACTTTCTAAACTCCCTATCAGGATACCCCATTAACACAACCACGTCTATTCTACCTGGTCTTACAAGTGCTGGGTCAAGTATCTCTGGGGTGTTTGTTGTCAAGATAACAAGGGGTCTGCGCTCTTCTTGTAGAAATCTCAGAAATATTGTTATCTCCGAGACGTGAGTTTCGTGAATTGCTATGTGCCTTCCCACAAGAAAGTCCACATCATCTAAAAGCACCACTATGTTCTTCCTCTTTCTAACTGCTGCTAGAGTTTGCTCGAGTATCTTCTCTGTTAAGCCGTACCACATAGACCTGTAGGTGCTGGGTCTAAGCTCAACTATTTTCATATTAAGTGCGTCGGATATCGCTTCTGCAGTAACAGTTTTCCCAACGCCTGGCGGACCTGTTATTAAGATCCCCTTAGGAGCGTAGGGCACTTTAATAGACGCTGGCCTTGTAATTACTGTCTCTATACTGCTTCTGAGTTTTGAAGGCATATCGTTTAAGCTCCACTGAGGCTCTCTTATAGGTATTCTGACCCTGAGGACCTCATTGAGCTCTGGAACTGTTATATCGATTACATTTAGTTCTGTCTTTGGCACTAACTGAACTAGAAGTGTGTGAGCTCTTTGTGAAGGTTGGGTATCGAATTCTTCACTAAACTTGCGAAGTTTGTAAGACAGTAAATTCCATGACACTTTGTATAGTTGAGGAGCCATGCTGACTTTCAGTTTCTTATTCGCATCCTTCACAATGCCTATGAATAGTGTAGGCCTTCTGCTGACGCCCCTCATATCCTGCTTTGTAACTAGAGCCACGGTATTGAGTTGCACTACTCCCTCCTTCGCCATGCTCATATACGATGCCACGCACTGAATGTGCGGATCATACTTCTGTAAATAGTGTGGAATTGCTGTGTACGTAAGCATGTATATTGCATAGCCTAACTCACCCTCATCAAATTTCTCTATATTCTTAACAACTATCCTCTGCTTGATGTTCATATTGATAGGGTTTTTCAAGTTCTTTGAAATTACGTTGACAAGCCCAGCTATTCTCACACTAGGCTTTACAGGAATCGTCTCCACTACAAATACCTTGTACTTACTGAACTTTACTGGGGTAAACGTCACAACCTTAGCGTACTCAATATTATGACTCACTCTGTGGAACACCAGTATGAAGCTTTGTTGAAAAAGATTTTAAATTCATTACGAAACGCTCTTAATAAAGCTTCTGAACTAGGTCACGCTATTCTGTGTTTATGCTAGTAGCGTAGGATAGAACTCCTTTACTTTATGAATTACTGGTCTATAAAACCTCTGATAGGGCTCCCCCTTAACCATTTTCTCTATGGAATCTTTTGACCTGACGTACTTCTGCCCTTCTATAGCTTTCTCACCATACTTTTTAGCGTACTCCTCTAGTGGAATCCCATAGGTCTTCTGCGGAGTGTCCCTGTATATATCATTTAGGATGTTGAAGGCGCAGAACGGTATTATTCTGCCATCTGGTAGAGCATAGTGTATAACACATCTCATAACCCTTTCAATATCGTAGTTCCACTCATCCATGAAGTGCATCATGCCTATGAATAGGAACTTGTAGTGGAATTTCCCTAGAGCATCATAGTTTCTGCGTATAAATATGTCTAAGATTATTGACCTAAGCTCTTTCTTAAGCTCTTCAGGCACATTTTCCCACAAAATGAACTTGTTTAGTATTGATATTATTGAGGGTACGCCAAGCAGTCTAGCTAAGAACCTTGGCTTGTCTCTCAGAGCTTCATATTTCTTATCCAAGTACTCCAAGAGACCTTGGGCATCTACAAGCTTTGTTATGGGTATGAACTTGAGACTATCATCAACTCTCTTAACATATACATAGGTAGCAGCGCCACACACTGAGTGCGTTGTGAACTCTGCTCTTTTCGAAGGATCTAGCAACTCAAGGAATCTCGCTATAGGCACTGCTGCTCCAACAGGGAACCAATCATCTTTAGTCACATCTCCTCCAAGTTGCTCCTCTAGCTTCTCTATAACCTCTGGAATTGTTATTCTATACTTTGCCCTATCCTGCTTGCGCATCATACCTACAAGACTAACAGGCTGAAAGTTAACAGCCCTAACAATGTCCATGTTATAGGCCGCAATTTTCACTATGTCCCCAAGCTCGTGATCGTTAACCCCTCTTATAACAGTGGGAACAAAGACTACGCTAGTCATGTTGCCAGCTCTAAATGCCTCAAAGGTGTAAGGTATTTCCCAGTGGTTCTTGGGATTCGTCTCTGGGGTTATGCCATCGAAACTAAGGTACACAGTGTTTATACCTGCGCTCCTTAGACTCTTTGTGTAGTCCACAGCCTTTGCTGGGTCCTCCATGTAAAGCTTGGCGAACTTTATTCCATGCGTATTGAGCTGTATATGCCTTACGCCAACATCCCTCAATGCCTTTACAATGCCCACTAAATCCTCTCTTAACGTAGGTTCTCCTCCTGTGAGTTGTACTGCCACCACAACCCCTGGTTGCCTCTTAACAGCTTCAACCATCTTCGTTACTTCTTCAATTGTAGGTTCATAAACGTAACCAGCTCTCTCAGCATAGTAAAAGCAGTACCAGCAACTTAAGTCACACCTATTTGTAACAACAATGTTTAACAAAGCTGTATGAGATTTGTGCAGAGGGCAGAGGCCGCAGCTAAATGGGCAGGGAGCTGTGGCCGCTGTATAGATGTGGCCTGATCCGTGGCCTTCATAACTAAACCTCTCAAACTTTCTAAACATCTCTGCATCTCCAAAGTACACTTCCTCGACTTCCCCATGCTCAGGGCACTGCCTCTTAATATACAGCTTGTTATCTCTCTCAATAATTACGGCAGGGAGTGGTCTAAAGCAGTGTGGGCATAGCGATGAGGTGTACCTTACTACCCTCTCATTTTCATTCACACTTGGAAGTGGCCCACCTAGAGGAATAATCCTCTTACCCACGCGGATAACCTGCTTCTCCTCATCTACTGTTGCTACAATAGCAGGTTTTTCAGTAGACAATAACTATGCACCGCAAAACAGTTCAGGGTTGGCAGTATATAACGCTTTCGTATTTAACTTCCTTAAATATCAATTCCTTTTTGAGATGCATTCCTAAAGAGCCGGCTCAGTGCAGAGCATCAATATGGTGCTGCTTTTTTGCCTCCAGAAATAGTATTTGGAGTTCCTGATGTGATGATAAAGCTGTGGGAGTACATGCCCAGTATAAAGATAATGATTAACAGCATTAGGTGGAGGTGGGATAGGCCATCAGTGGAGGCTGTCTGGGTTGATTCTGGGGGTTACCAGATAATGATCAAAGGGTTGAAGATAGACATAAACGAGGTTATTGAGAGGTACAGGAAAATTGATGGAGACTACTTCATGTCGCTCGACATCCCGCCACACAGGTTTTGTCAATCTTCAAAAGAGCTTGTTGAAAAGAACATTAAGTATTTTGAATATCTATACACAAAGTTGGAAAAAAATATAGTACCTGTGATTCATTGCTATGAAAGTACACTACTTTTAGACGCCATTGATGTGTATAAAAGCTATGGAGTGAAGGTGATAGCTTATGGTGGTGCCGTACCACCCTCTCTCGCCAAAGGAGGTAAAGGTAGTAGAACCACTCCGCTAATACCACTAGCTATTATTACAAAGGCTTTTAATGGCTATGTACATGTACTTGGGCTTGGAGGAACATCAGTTCTCTATACAGCACTCCAAAACCTGCGTGTAGCATCCCTTGATTCTTCGTCGTGGAGAGTTAAGGCAGCGTACGGTAAGGTTATAATACCTGGCAGGGGAGAGAGGTATGTTGGAAATGGTAGCGCCAAGTTTGGTAGAAAGGATCTGCTTCCAGAGGACTATGATATGTTGGTTAAGGCACTTGAACAAACAGGTTTTCCGTACGTAAATGATGTGGAGGTCTTATTAAGGACATTTAGGGGAAGGGCGCTGATTAACGCATGGGTGGTTAGGTACTACCCTCATGTATTGGAAAAGACTAATGGGTATACATGGATTGTGAGCTTTGCAAAAAAGCTGAGTAACATGGGTGTAGATGAGCTGATAGCGCTTCTCGATAGAAGATCTAAGAGCTTGCACAAAATGTGAGTGTACTTGATATTTAGTATTCGCATGTTTGGCAATTGCTATGGGCAATGTCTTCTATTGCTTCGCCTATGCTACCTAGCGAAGTCACTGTAAACCCCCGTTTTGCTACCTCTTTTGGCTGCCTTAACTCCTCGGCTTCTCTCTGTTGAATTGACTGGCTCATCTTAACCCCCACGTATATAACTTGTTGAGACTTTGATTTATCCCTATACACCGTTACACCTTTGCAACCCAGGGTCCAGGCCAACATGTAGACCTCTCTTACATCGTCTATAGTCGCTTCAAATCTCATGTTCACAGTTTTTGAGACACCTGCACAGATCCACTGTTGCCACACTGCTTGGTGTAGAACATGCCACTTAGGATCAACATCGTGCGCTGTTCTAAATAGCAGCTTCATGGTTTTCGGTATGTAGTGAATATCTGCAACACTACCTCTTTCAGCTACTAGCTTGATCAACTCCGGGGTATCGAGCTCATAGCGCCTTAAGTAGTCTAGGAAGAGGCCATCAATTTCAATGAATGTCCCTACAGTCACATGCCTCTCAAAAGCCACTGCAAATAGGGGTTCGATACTTGAAGAGGTCCCTGCAATAATACTTATAGTACCAGTGGGTGCAATGCTGGTTAAGGCGCCATTTCTCAACCCAATCTCTTTCCTCAGCTTTTCAACATAGCTCCAGTCAACTGGTGGTCGCTCGTTGAGTAGCTCTAGAACCTTTTTACTTGGCTTTGTATTGACATTTGCAATTCTTAGTACGTCCTCTAAACTCTTGGAGGTTGTCCATGTAGGCCTATACTTTTCAGGGTCGTATGCAGGGAATGGCCCCCTCTCTTTGGCCAGCTCTATGCTTGCAAGAGCTAAGTTGTATTCAATCCATTCAGCTAGGTGATACGCTAGGTATAACGCATCCACACTATCGTAGGGCACTCCAAGCTTTATTAGCATGTGAGCCCAGCCCATTACCCCAACTCCTATCTTTCTAGACCTTTTGACAGCCTGTTCCAACTGCGGCAAAGGCCATTTTGCAACATCTATGATGTTGTCCATGAACCTTGCGATAACCTTTAAGTCCTCGGCCAACTGCTTCCACGCAATTCTAGGTACACCCTCAGAATCCATGTAAACGTACTTTGCAAGGTCTATGCTTCCCAAGTTGCAGGACTCCCATGGTAGAAGTGGCTGTTCTCCACATGGATTAGTAGCGTTGATTTTGCCTAAGTACCAGAGAGTGTGCCTATAATTTATTGTGTCTATGAAGAGCAGCCCTGGATCGCCTGAATCCCAAGCACTTCTAACGATTTTTTCAAATAGCTTCCTGGCATCTACGTAGCTTACGATGGCCCCCCTGTCCTCAGCTATTGCCAGAGCCTCATCGATTGTTACCATCACTGATTCGTCTAGCCACACACTCCCTCCCCGTGACTCCAACTCCATTACCACTACTTCTTGAGTCCATTCGTCAGCTAGGCGATGTCTTGCCCTTGGCATAGCATAGAACCTGGAGTCGTTGCCTAAGTCAATCCTTAAGTTGGTTTTCCTTGGATTTACTAAGGGCACCTTGTCACCGCGCATTACTGCCTCCATGAAGTAGTCATAAACGCCTACGCTTATGTTAAAGTTCTGCAGGTTAATGTCCTTCAGCTTACCACTCTTAGCATCAATAAACTTCTCTATATCTGGGTGCCACACATGAAGTACGCCCATATTTGCCCCCCTTCTTTTACCACCTTGTTTTATCACATCGGTGTTAGCGTCGAACATCTTCATAAACGATAGGGGGCCGCTAGCAACACCCCCTGTTGAGGCAACTACGTCCCCCTCAGGTCTAAGCTCTGAAAAGTCAAAACCTGTGCCACCACCTTGCTGAAATATTATTGCCTGTGCTCTAACAGCATCATATATACCTTCGCCCTCGGGGGTCGCAATAGCGTCTCTAACAGGTATGACAAAGCATGCTGATAGTATGCCTAGCCTTGTACCTGCATTCATTAGTGTTGGTGAGTTGGGTAAGAACCTTAGGTTGCTCATAAGATCGTAGAATTTCTCCTCCCATACCCTCATGAGGGAGAGGCAGTGCTCTGGGTCTCTTTCAGCTTTTTGACAGTAGTAGAGCTCAGCTTGGGCAACTGCTCTAGCCACTCTCCTAAACATCATTTGCGGTGTCTCAGTGAATCTCATTGTATTTGGATCTCTTAGAAGATACCTATTTGCAAGAACCTTGACGGCTGAAAAAGTTAGCTTCAGGTCTAGGGGGTCTATAGCTATGCTCCTTCCCTTACCGTGAACATCCTTATATATTCTACCAAGCTCATATAGCTTAGCAACCTCAAACCACTTCGGATCCTCAATACCCTTAACCATTAATACTCTTTCAACTCTTTCAGTAATTTCACTACTATGCACAGTTTCAGCATTTCTTAGCTCATTTGCAACTTCATTTGCGATGGCCAAAGCCTCTTCATCACTACACAGAGAACTGCATGAGAGCTTTATACTCCTAGCTAACTTAGCGATGCTAAAGTGCTCTTTAGCACCACTTCTCTTAATAACAGTAGTGTTCAAGATATCTGCACTCTGTTGACTAGAAACGACCATTGCATTACTATGTTGCTGTGACACTACTGCTACACCCCTGCAAAACTAATTACTACTCTTAGCTAGTTAATATCTGCAGTGCTAAGCAAAACTTCTAGGGTATGATGCTGTGGCATGGATGCTACACGCTAACACCCTGATACTACTTTACTCAATATACTTTAACATCGCTGTGCGTTCCTCTAAGCTTATAGGATTCGAAAAGATATAGAAGCTGTAGAACACAAATGAGACATTGGCGTATTTAGCATGGCTAAGACAAAGAAGGGTGCTGGAAGCAGCACTAGTAAGGAGAGTAAAAGAGAAGTTAAAAAGGACGTGCAAATCAGAGCTAGCAGTAGGAGACGTGTAGCTGATACAGAGGAGTGGGTATCTAGGCATGTTAGTGAGCTGGTACCGCTCCTCGGCCTAGACTTTCTTAGACTGAGCACTGAGGAATACTTAACAGTTTTAATAAGAATAGTTGACCTGGTTCGCGGAGAATCTGCAACACTGGATGTTGAGACCATCGTTAAGAGAATTAGGAGGAACAGTGATAGAGTGTACCCCCTGCTCGCAGCTTTGCTACTTGAATTAAGGAGTTCCCTGGATGAAGAGCAGCTAGAGTTTGTTGTTAATAACATTGGCGAAGCTGTCTTAGCTTATGCCCCAAGACTCTACGGCGAGGCTAAGAGGTTAGGGAGAATGGACCTTATAGAGAGACTTAGGGATATGTGGAGGCGCCACTGGGTCTTGAAGCGCCACCCCATACTCCCTGTCACATGCCCACGCTGCAACTTCAACTCACTTATGCCAGACCTCTCCTGCTTAGTTTGCGGAGCTGTGGTTTCAGAAAGTGAACTAAAATCATTTTTGAACTTCGGGTCTCTACTAGAGGATTTTGCGCTAAGGGAGCAGGTAGAAGATGTCAAGAGGGCGTTAAGCTTTGGTTATGTGTATGTAAATAGTCTTGGCGTAAAGGCTCCGGGGGGGCAAAAAGATGTGCTTGATATAGAGGTGCTGTTGTCAAATAAGGATAAAGAGGTTTTACTAGATAAACTTAAGCAACGTGGGTTGCAGTAATGGTGGTTGAGGTTAAGGATAGTAAGCAGTTCAATGAGTACATAGCTAAGAACAGAATAGTGCTAATAGCACTTCTAAGCCCCCTCATGGCTTCAGAAAAAGGCTATGTAATGAGGCTTTTGAGTATTATAGAGGAGGAATCTGTACCCACAATACACACTGCACTGTACTTAAAGCCCAGCAGTTCTAAAACCGATGTAGCTATAGCTGTTAACCTATACCTAGATGGTGAATGCATATTCTCTCAAGAGGGGCTTTTTGGGCATTTAGAAAACGATTTAATGGCTTTAAAGAGAGGCATTAGAGAGGTCCTTAAGAACAGAATGGTTCAGATGAAGTTTGTTAAAAGAGGCTGATTTAGGTGTGGCAAACTTAAGCACAGCTCAGCCTCTCTGCACGTTGTGTGGTAAAAGAGGCGCTGTTTACCGAAGACTTGCCTCTGGTGAAAAGTTGTGCAGACTGTGCTTGTTTAGAAGTGTTGCTAAGCAAGTTAGAAAGACTGTGCACTACTACAAGATGCTGAAGAAAGGTGACACTGTACTCTATATCTTAAGGGGAGACGAACTAGCATTATCTGTAGAAGCCTTTGCTATACTACATACTGCAGTAAAAGACTTAGAGCTGGTTTATAGCATACTGTGCCCTAGTGATATAGTGAATTGCAGTAGTATTGAAACAAGATTAAAAAGCATTGCTAGGGATGCCACCATAGATGTCGTCCCAGAGCACTACCACCTAGATGAAGTCCCCAGAACATTTGCTTATGCACTAAAATACACCGAAGCTCTAGCAGCAAAGATAGCTTTAGAGCGTAACCTGAACTGCATTTTAACACCGCTTTTTCGCGATGAGCTCGCACTACTATTAATCTATGGCCTTTTAACTGTATCTAAAACAGTATTTGGCGAAAGCATGCCAGTGAAGTACATTGAGGGTGTCAGGGTCTCTAGACCTTTTCACCATGTAGTTTCCACAGATGTGATCTACCTGACTGTAACCTCGCAAGACCTTAGCTACCTCTGTGAGAAATCCTACAACCCATATATGATGAGTAATGACAAATTTGCAAAGAGAGCAAAGGAGATTTTGCTGAAGTCTCCTGAACTAATGTACTCTAGTGCTAAGTCTGCTGAACTTCTGCAAAGCTTTATAACAGCAGGTTCAACACGGTGCAGAGTATGCGGTTCTTTTAGTAGTGGAGAGATTTGCGAGTACTGCAGAGCTTTTTCAAGACTTCTATAGCATTGGGAATTTTCATGAAAGCTTATATAGAACCTCTTCTAAATACAGAGGTGATGTTGGTGATGTGATATGGCAATGTATGGGATACCTGTGTTAATACTAAAGGAAGGGACGTCGAGAACTCATGGAAGAGAAGCCCTTAGAGCAAACATCATGGCTGCTAGGGTGCTTGCAGAAATTCTGAAGACGAGTCTTGGGCCTAGAGGCCTCGATAAAATGCTTGTTGATAGTTTTGGAGACATAACAGTAACCAACGATGGTGCTGCCATAGTTAAGGAGATGGAGGTGCAGCATCCGGCTGCAAAGCTCTTGGTTGAAGCTGCTAAAGCAGTTGATGCCGAAGTTGGTGATGGGACTACCTCGGCTGTTGTTTTGACAGGCGCTTTACTAGACAAGGCTGAGCAGCTTTTAGATCAAAACATTCACCCAACGACAATAATTGAGGGGTATAAGAAGGCTCTAGCAAAGGCTTTGGAAATTCTCGACGAAATTGGCCTAAAAGTGCATGTAGGCGATTTGGATAATCCTGATGAGAGAGAGAAAGCAAAGACGGAGATAAAGAAGGCTTTGCATACTACTTTAGCAAGCAAGTATATTGCTACACCCGACGTCCTCGATAAACTCATGGATATGGTAATAGAGGCTGCATTTAGAGTAGCAGAGAAGAGGCCTGATGGTACTTACGATGTTAAGCTAGACATGGTTAAGATCGAGAAGAAGAGAGGAGGAAGCTTAGCAGACAGCATGCTTGTCTATGGTGTTGTTCTAGATAAGGAGGTTGTGCACCCAGCCATGCCCAGGAGAGTTGAGAATGCTAAAATAGCTCTACTCGATGCACCCCTAGAAATAGAGAAACCTGATATTACAGCAAAGATTAACATTACATCACCTGAGCAGATAAGGGCTTACCTAGAGGAAGAGGCAAAGATCCTTAGGGATATGGTTGAGAAGATTGCTACTGTTGGAGCTAATGTTGTGATCTGCCAGAAGGGTATTGACGATGTTGCACAGCACTACCTAGCTAAGAAAGGCATAATGGCAGTGAGGAGGGTTAAAAGAAGCGATATGGAGAAACTTGAGAAAGCCTCAGGAGGGAGGATCGTGACAAGTATTAAAGATCTCTCAGAGAAGGACCTAGGCGAATGTGCTCTTGTTGAAGAAAGAAGAGTGGGTAACGATAAGATGGTGTTCGTGGAGAGCTGCAAGAATCCAAAAGCTATGACAATACTGCTCAGAGGGGCTAATGATATGCTACTTGACGAGGTTGAGAGAAGCCTAAATGATGCTCTAAATACCGTGAGGAATATTCTCAGAGACCCCAAGATAACCTTTGGTGGTGGAGCAACTGAAATAGAAGTAGCAATGAGGCTAAGGAAATGGGCTGAGAGTGTTGGAGGTAGAGAGCAGCTAGCAATATTAGCATTTGCCGATGCCTTAGAGGAAATACCTGCAGTTCTAGCTCAAACCGCAGGTATGGACCTGCTTGAGACAATTATGGAGCTAAGGAAGCTACACGCAGAGGGTAAAAACGCTGCTGGAATAGATGTGTTAAATGGAAAAGTTGTGGAAGACGTGAGTAAGCTAAGCGTTATTGAGCCAGTAATAGTGAAGAAGCAGATACTAAAGAGTGCTACAGAGACTGCTACAACAATAATGAAGATAGATGATGTTATAGCTGCCGCTCCCAAGAGAGAGGAAAAGGGTAAGAAGGAGGAGAAGAAAGAGGAAGAGAAAGGAGAAACGTCAACACCTTCATTAGACTAGACCGAAAGCTATTTTCTGCACCAGAACCTTGATTTGAGATAAAAAAACTTATTTTCAGGTTTTTAACTCCTTCTATAGCTGTTTTGTTAAACAGCTATTTGGTGTCTTTATGGCTGTTAAAGAGCAAAAAAAGCCTGTATTAGTGAAGTCAATCCAGGAGATTTACATTGGTCCAAAAAGGTTTACAAAGTATGAAAAGGCACGTGTTGTAGCTGCAAGGGCTTTACAATTAGCTGCTGGTGCCCCTCCTCTAATTGATGTTTCTAAAATAGAGCCCCGAGACCCTGTTGTTATAGCTTATCACGAGCTTTTGTTAGGTGTTCTACCATTACTTATAAAGCGTGTGAAACCAAATGGTGAGTACCAGCTAATACCTGTAAAAATCTTGGCTGAGGTTGAAAAAGATAGAGTAAGTAGGCTACAGGCTCTGGCAGAAGAACTATTTGATGTGCACGACATTATGAAGTACGTCATTTAGTCTTAATCAGAGGCGCGGCTCTTTAAGTTTTTCTTAAGATGTACCACAATTCTAGGGTTGCGCTGGGCTATGCCTAAGTATAGCTACGATATTTTACATCGTTATGGCTTAAGAGACTTCGTCTTGGTGATCGCTGAAAAGCCTAAAGCAGCACAAAAAATTGCTGAAGCACTTTCTGCAAATAGGAGGTTGAAAATAGGTGATGTGTTTATATGGGTTGCTAAGTGGAATAACTCCACATATGTAATAGCGCCAGCTGCAGGACATTTATTCACGCTATCAACTGATGACAGGGGTTACCCTACTTTTAATTTCAAGTGGGTTCCTAGATACATGGTCGACAGGAAGGCGAGATTTTCTAGGAGGTTTTTTGAAGTGCTTAAAGTGCTCTCTAGTCATGCCACAAGTTTTATTAACGCATGTGACTATGACATTGAAGGCTCTCTGATAGGCTTCATGATAATTAAGCACTTCGGTGATGTGAGAAAGACAAAGAGAGCTAAGTTTTCTAGTCTTACTCCACACGAGATACGCAAGGCTTTTTCAAATCTAGAGGATCTTGACTACAACATGATTGAGGCTGGCTACTGTAGACATGCACTGGATTGGTTATGGGGTATAAACATATCGAGGATGTTGATGGACTTCTATAGGAAGGTTTTTAGAAGGAGCATAGTATTGAGTGCAGGCAGAGTGCAGACTCCCACTCTAGCTCACGCAGTTGATATTATCCTCTCTCGAAGATGGCATGTCCCAGCACCCTACGCAGTTATAGTTGTGAAGATAAGACTCGGTGACCAAGTGGTTAAGCTGGAGTACAGTGACAAGCCTTTGGAGAGTTTAAATGAGGCGAAGAGCGTTGCTGAGAAGATTAAGAAGAGCCCTTATGCGATTGTAGAAAGAGTTGATAGGAAATACAGAGACGTAGACCCACCACATCCATTCAACCTACCAGATTTGCAAACAGAAGCGTATAGAGTGTACAAGGTCTCGCCCTACAGAACACAGAAGATTGCAGAGGACTTGTACTTAGAGGCTTTGATAAGCTACCCCAGGACCAACAGCCAGAAACTCCCCCCAACACTCAATAACAAGGAGATACTGAGCAAAATCGCTTTGAATACCAAATACCGCGAACTTGTAGAGGGAATTCTACATGAAACTAGGGGGGTGCTGAGGCCAAATAATGGCTCTATGGATGACCCAGCGCATCCAGCAATATATCCAACAGGTGAGAAGCCGAAGAAGTTAAAGCCATTGCACGAGAAACTCTATGATTTAATTGTGAGGAGATATATTGCCACCTTTGCAAAGCCTTTACGCGCTATCGATCTCCACCTCACCCTCAATGTGCATGGCCTGCGGTACGCCCTCCATGCAACTGAGGTCCTTGAGCCTGGCTGGCTCAAGTATTACCCATTTTTCTCATACGACAGGAACCAGTTCGTTTTAAGTTGTGAGCTTGACGAAGGCATGAAAATCCCTATAGAGAGTTTTGCCATAAAGGTGCAGTACACAAAGCCTGTGGCACCGCCAACCAGGATTTCTCTACTTAAATGGATGGAGGGGGTAAATATTGGAACTGAAGCCACGAGAGCTGAAATAATTGAACTTCTATTCAGAAGAGGCTATGTAACGCCCAAGTCAAGATCTATAGAAGTTTCTGATACTGGTTTACTGATAGTATTCCTACTTAGAAAATACGCTCAGGAACTCTTAAGTGTTGATTTGACAAGAAAGTTTGAAGAAAGGCTTAGAATCATTAGAGAGGGTAAGCTGAGGTGCAGTGAAGTAGTTGAGGATGCCATAAAGACCTTGACAGAGCATATCAATAATGCCACTAGGCTTAAACAGAGTCTAGAGGAAGAGGTACTCAGAATTATACCTGCATCCAATGCCCCTCCAGAAAGGCGCTGTATAATATGCAAACGGATTGTGAGTGGAGAAAAGTTCTGCTTATTCCATCAAATAGCCTATGAAAGGATTGTAAGAGAATTCGAGAAGTGGAGGGGCTTTGGCTTTAACTGGCATGAGTATCTTGAAAAACTTTCTAAGCTAAAGACGACAGGTATGTATGCAAGGGAGGTTGCTGAATACTTATTGAAAAAGGCTTGACTATCTAGTGATAAGCCCAGTTATTTTAATGAGTACACCATTTAGTTGAATTACCTTCCCTAATACTCTAGTTTCATCAATACCCCTCACACTGTCCCCTACGGCTCTTCTGATATTTAAGTCAAATGATGTGGAACCTGTTTGTAAAATTAGCACCTCTCCACTAGGGCATTCAATACTACTTCTATACGCTATAAATGTCACTTGGTCTATAAACTGATTGTTGTCACCTTTAGTCATGTACAATCTTTTTCCAGAGCACTTTATTACACCAACAACTCTATGTATGACATACTCGCCACGATCATTCTTAAATATAACTACATCACCTAGATCTAGGTCCCTACTCGGCGTAACTATAACTACATCTCCTTCGTAGAGAAGTGGGTTCATGCTATAGCCTTCCACAACTGCTATGACAATTTGCTTCCAGAAATAGTATGCAACATTAGCATATGTGAGAAGCACTATAAAGGTTATCAACAATATCGATTCAACTACTTTAATTATTTTACTCACTCTTCCTCTTCCTCCTCTTCGCTAAGCTCAGATACGTCTATCTCAATAACATTTTCTGCCCTAGGAGACCCTTTTCCACTTATTGTAAAAGACTTCTTCCTCGCGCCCTCAATTTCAATGTCTTCACCACCAACCTTCATTTTTGATATCACCCCACGCCACTTAAAACCACAGTTTGAGCATTCGAACACCCCCATTATTGTCACAGTAACCCTACCTGCTGCATCAGGAAGTGGTGCTACTAGTTGCCATGTTTTTGTAGGAGAGCTCACTATAGTTCCACACTTAGGGCACTTATTAGGAGCCTTTTGCACATCTTTTCTCGGCATCTCAATCACATTAAGTGACTCTATTTCTGCTAAATATAAACTTTAGTTTAGGTGCTAGAGAAACCTATTTTTAGCTGCGCATTTATTAACTCTAACGAGGTGAACTGCATGATCAACCCATATGCCATAAGAAACGTTAATGCTCTACAAGTGTTAGATTCAAGAGGGGATCCAACAGTAGAAGTAGTTGTGGAAACCGTGGGTGGGGGAATTGGAAGGGCGATAGCACCTGCTGGAGCGTCTAGGGGGAGATACGAAGCTGTGGAGCTAAGAGATGGCGATGCCTCTAGGTTTAAGGGTAGAAGTGTGCTTAAAGCTGTTTCAAATGTTATTAATTACATTGCACCAGCAATACAAGGAATGGATGTTAGAAGGCAGAGGGAAGTAGATAAGATTATGGTGCAACTAGATGGCACGCCTGACAAGTCGAGACTGGGTGCTAATGCTATACTTGCCACAAGCCTCGCTATAGCAAAAGCCGCGGCTGATACAGCAAAGACCCCCCTCTTTCAGCACTTGGGAGGCATTAATGCTAGGACCCTGCCTATTCCCATGCTCAACATAATTAATGGTGGCGCTCATGCAGGGAACGAGCTTGCTGTACAAGAGTTCATGATTGTTCCAGTAGGGTTTGACACATTTTCTGATGCTATTAGAGCCGCTGTTGAGATATACAAAGAGCTCAAATCCATTTTGAAGAGCAAATACGGAGCTAGCGCTGTTAATGTAGGGGATGAAGGAGGGTACGCGCCGCCGATGAAGTATGTAAGAGAAGCTATAGAGGCACTAAGAACTGCCATAAAGAACTGTGGTTATGATGCTGAAAAGGAGGTTAGGATATCGCTTGACGCTGCCGCTTCACAATTCTATGACGAAGATAAGAAGGTGTATAAAGTGGATGGAGGTACCCTTACAGAGGATAAGCTCATAGAGTACTGGAAGAGTTTAGCTGAAGAATACAATATATTGAGTATTGAGGATCCATTCCATGAGGAGAGTTTTGATGCCTATGCACAGCTTCGCAGGGAATTGAAGAATAGCGTTATAGTAGTTGGCGATGATCTAACTGTGACTAATGTCTCAAGGCTTGCAACAGCACTAAAATATCATTCTGTATCTGGGGTTATAGTTAAACCAAATCAAGTGGGAACGCTTTCTGAAGCTCTGGATTTCATAAGCATGTCAAAGGCCAATGGAATTCATACGATAATAAGTCATAGAAGTGGTGAAAGCGAGGATAGCACAATAGCCCACATTGCTGTAGCTGTAAATGGACCATTTATAAAGACTGGTGCCCCTGCAAGGGGAGAGAGAACAGCTAAATATAACGAGCTCCTAAGAATAGAAAAGTACCTAGGCGGGGAAGCCACCTACGCCAGCAAGGTCCTGATAATTTAGCGTCAGAACTGGGTTCTTCATCACACAGCTATTTCAGCAGCGCCTCGGGCATCATCATGTAGTCTTAGTGAGCTATTATATGCTACTACAGCATTACACTTTTTACCTAGTGCTAGGAGCTAATATCTTTTACTTTTTGAAAGCTCAATGCATTTTATTCTTTAATTTAGCGAAACTTTAAGAGTTTAGTTACAACTTAATATTATCATGTATAATGCTAATCCCTTGGAAAAATTTCTGGGTTTTGCATATGGTGACAAACCTACCTGCTGAAGCCAAGGCTAAGTTCGCTAAGTACATGGAGGCTAAGACTCCTGAGGAAAAGCTGAGAGCTTTAGAGGAGTTCCTCTCTGCCGTTCCCAAACATAAAGGCACGGAAAACCTTGTCCGCTGGGCTAGGAAGAGGATGGCCGAGTTAAGGGAGGAGGCCGAGGAGAGGCAGAGAAGGAGGTCTGGCGGAGGGATAACATTCTTTGTAGAAAAAGAGGGGGCTGCCCAAGTAGTTCTTGTAGGGTATACAAAATCTGGAAAAAGTGCTTTGTTAAAGTACTTAACGGGTGCTAAGGTCGAGATCTCGGAGATCCCATATACGACAAAGTTTCCCGCTGTAGGTATGATGCCTTACAAGGACATCCAGTTTCAGCTTGTCGAAGCACCTTCCATAATACCTGAGGGTGAGGGTTGGAATACCAAGGTAGCTGGGCTAATAAAGAATAGCGACGGCGTAGTCATTGTTTTAGATGCAACAAGAGACGTTGAAGTGCAACTAAGTGGTGTGCTGAATTTCCTGGAAAGCCATGGAATTGTTTTAGAAAGACCCCGGGGCTATGTAGAGGTTGAGAGGAGCCATTCTGGGGGAATAAGGATAGTGAACTACGGAAAGTTGAAGTGCACAGAAGAGGATGTGGCTAGACTTCTGAATAGCTATAGAATATACAACGCTATTGTGAAAGTGTATGGCGAAGTTGATTTAGATGGTGTTGAGAGAGCGCTCTTTGAAAGGACTGTGTATAAGCCTGCTATGGTGCTAATAAACAAAGTGGACCTTGTTGATGGTGAGAGTGTTAAAAAGATACTCCCAGTAAAGTACAGCATGCCGTTGTTATTAGTTTCAGCCGTGAAGGGCTTTGATAAGACGCTTTTGGGAGGTGCGCTTTTCAGCATGTTAAATATTATAAGAATTTACACGAAACCCCCCGGGGGGGAGCCTTCTCCCAAACCCCTTGTATTAAAAAGGGGTTCTACCGTTCTAGATGTTGCAAAAGCAATACACAAGGATTTTATAAGGAGATTTGCGTATGCAAAGGTTTGGGGAAGCTCAGTGAGATACCCAGGACAGAGGGTGGGTCTAGACCACGTTCTTGAAGATGGAGATGTTGTTGAAATAACGCTTAAGAAGTAGCGTTTCAGTATTTGCGCATAATAGCTTAAATATTTAGTCAAATTACCTTTATTACTGCTTTAGGTGCATTTTATGGGCATAGAGAAGCTGATCTTAGTAACTGCAAAACACCTACCCCAGCATAAATACTTCGAAAACATAGCTAAGCAATTATCTAAAGAGTTAAACGTACCATTAGATATAGTTGAAGAGGACTATGTGTTTGCAAATACTTATGGGGAAAAAGATGAGTTCGGAATGGCATGGTTGCCGCAACTATTCGCCCAAATAGACAGTGAGATAAAGCCTATTTTGACACGCTTGCCAATAAATGAAAAAACACTGGATGTTGATGTAGAGAAGGCTCGTGAAGTAGTGTTAAATGCATTAGGTGTGAAGACTTAACTTAAGCTAAGCTATTCTTCCTCAATCTCTTCTTTCTCTTCTTTTTCTGGTGTTGTAATGCTTTTAGCTAATTCCTCAACTTTTTCCGTACAGTACTCATCTATGTAGGGAGCGACAACAAAAATCTTTGAATCAAATATGCTATCATCAACCCACTCATTTTCAAAGCTAATTAGATATACAGGTATTTCAAAAGTTGCGTAATCCCCCTTCCTCCTAAGATTGTATTGCGAATAAAGCTCGTACTGCTCCTTACTAATGGGCAGTTTCACGTTTATCTCTTGCCTATGCTTCATTATAATTAGGTCAGATTTCTGTGGATCCCAAAGCCCCAAAGCCTTTACAACAACGTCTTTGAGTACTTTATTGAAGTCGCCTTCAACGAGGCTCTTTTCCTTTATTTCACCTAGCTCTGCCCTCATAACTGCTACTTTCACGTAGTACCACACTCAGAGCATTCTGCGCTGAAACTGTTTGAAAACACACTTTAAAAATTATCTTCAGCTTTAAGGCAGAATTAGTGAAATGGCTATGAAAACTACCCCTAGCATAAACAGTACAAGGCCTAAGTACTTCACGTTCATTCTCCAAAACGCTTTGAACACCTTTATGAGGCCTACAGTTATATAGTATACAACCACTATTGCCACTAGTGCTATGCCTATCCATGCAAAGGCTTTTGCAACACCGCTACCACCACCGAGTATTGCTGAAAAATGGTTTAGGATTTCTGATAGTGCTTCTACACCCATTTCAATACTCCCAAAAACTTTTGTATCTAGCTCCACATAATAAAAGTAGTGCGGCTTTTTGCATAACTATGATGATGGTTAAAAGCGCTGAAGGCGTGATGAGGGCCCATAGCTGAGGAAAGAGCAGATAACTTCATGAGGTCGTGCCTACTTGTATAAAGGTTGAACCTGGTGAATGACTATAGATAACAATCTGCCTTACAGCTTGTTTAGAGCTCGCTACAGATTTATGTTTTACTAAATTCGCTAAGGCTCAGACTATTTTAGAGCCCCCAATGATGTCCTCCCATGAAATGTTTAGAGCTGTGAATAGCTGTTCTAGTGATGTTCTCATAGCCTCTAAGTATTTCTGAATGTCTATCTCTGTTATTTTAGCTAATTGCACTGGCTTTACACCCTCCCTTGTCTTCACTTTAATATAAGCCACCATATCGCCTGCCGCTATTTGCATACCATATTTCTGGAGCATTAGAGCTGCCTTAACGTGCTGTGGTGTACTTTTCTTATATTCTGATAAGGGCTTTGAGAGAGTCGTTTGAAATGCTATTTCATCTAGTGTAAGAAGCCTGTTCTTCAACAAGAGGTAGTATTTCTCAAGCTCATCTCTTATCTTATTTATAACCTTAAAGGCGTCTTCAGGTTCCTCTATTGTTGAAAGCTCTTTAAGTATGTATACAAAGAGCTTCTTTATAAACTCTGGTGTATTCCTCTTCTTGCCAACCATTCCCTTAACATCTATTTCGCCATTTGGTAAGACGCCTACATAGTTCTTTTTTAAAGCGGGGAATGCAACAAATTTATATGTTTTGTCGACCTCTAGTTCGAGACCAAATGTTTCCTCAACCCACTTCCTCAAATCGTTTAGTTTTACTTCATCAGGATTCCAAACAAATAGCGAATCAGTGTCTCCATATAAAACACGCAAACCTAGTGCCAGAGCTCTATCTCTAGTAGCTGTTATTACCCTTCTTCCAAGAGCTGTAACACTTTCCGCTACTGATGGAGCATAGAGAGAAAAACTCTCTGCTCCAAATACCCCATAAGCCGCATTGATAAATACCTTCATAGCTCTCTGAACAACGTCATACCAGCTTCTTGTAGCTTCATCAAGGCTTTTGTCTTTCGCCTTCTTCTTATATATCCTAACTCTAAAGTCCCTAAGTAGACCGACGATTGTTGATGTTATGCCAGGTCTATCAAGGCACACTTGGTGTATCACCCTATTCTGCTCATCTATAATGCTCTCTACGCTGTTGCATTTACCTGGTTCCGGGTCTATGGTCTCATAGCTAAGGTTCCATCTCTTCATTATTGACGGATATAGGGAGGCAAAGTCTAGGACAGCAACATTAAAGAATATGCCTTGCGGGGGCTCCATAACTATGGCACCAGCATATTTCTTCCCCTTTATTATAGCTTCAGTCACTTTCCTACTCTTTAAACTAAGTATGTCATCTCTTCTAGGTATGAGATACCCCTTCCTCCTGTGCTCCCAGTAAAACAAGTTCTTTATCCATACAGAGACCGTAGAGCGTGTTAAGTCCTCAAGACCGAGCTTGCTAATACGCATTAGTAGCAGTATGAGCTTCCACACTAGTTCATTTGAAAATAACGTAAGTTCTAGTGTTATTTGTGCATCTCTTAGATTATACCTAACGAGATCCTCCAAGCTTGTCTTACTTAGATCTGTATTGAGTTGCACCTTTCCAATGCCCAGTAGTGCCTGTGCAACTGCATCTAGGTTCGTTTCTTTATACTTAGATTCAAAGGCATATGTTTGTATGGCCTTATTGCTAAAGAACTTATACAAGTCTATATGTAGGGAATTTCTCAACTTCACCTCATACTCTACTTTATTACCCTTAATAACCTTCCTAATCTCTACACCCAGCAACTCCTTGTCTATACCTAACTTCAAAGCTCTAAAAGAGAGATACCTAAAGTCAAAGTTATCACCATTAAACGATATGACTATGGGATACTGCTGTACTACATGTAGGAAGTCTAGCAACATACTTCTCTCATTATCATATATCTCAATCTCAACATCCATTGGGATCTCCTGGCCAGATTTTAGGCCTTCTCTATATAGTACAAAGGCTTTCTTTAAACCATCATTTGACACAACAGCTATGGACATGATCGGATACTCAGCATTCTCAGGTGATGGCACCCTTCCCTCAAATGGCGTATAGACCTCTATATCAATAGCTATTCTCTTCGGTGAGAACCACCTAACTTCAAACAACTTGGCAAAGTGCAGAGCAGTATCTATGAACTCCCTGGTTTTTAGGTCCAAATTTCTAGCGATATCCTCCAATAACTTCTTTTCGTCCACACCAGTTTCTTCTATAAAGTTGAAACCTGATACAGTGTAGGGTATGCCGGGAATGAGCTTGTTATCATAAATGTAGTTAATGTGATACCTTATGTCAGCCTCCCATGCCTTGGCAACCTTATTCCTCAAGTACCTTACAGCAAGAGGATCCTTTGTAACAATCTTTGTGAAAGTCCTCTTAGCGTTGTAAAGCATGTCAAATTTTTCAACAAGTTCAACATGGTCAAAGGAGGGGTGCCCTGTTATCTTCTTTATCACAGTATTGCTTTGGTCACTAAATTTATCAACAGGTATATCAGTTAAGAAGTAGGGCTTATGCCCTGTTTTATCGTACAAAAAGAGGAGCTCATTGGACTTCAGGTCGTAGAATACCATCAAGGCTTTCTTAGCATTTCCATCGTAGTCTACCTGCAGTAAGTATGCTGTGTTAACACTATCTACAACATTCCTCTTTACGAGAAAATGCTTTGATACAGGCTCAAGATTCAAACTAATTGGAATAACAACTCTAACTGCAAACGAACTTAGTACTTTATGCTCTGGCATTACTTCGCCCTTAACCTCAGCCATCGCCTGTCCGAGTCTTTGCTCCATAGCTTTACTCTGCTGAGTCACTGCTACATTAGTGGATTCCTCTTTCTCTCTGCTAGCTTGCGCCAATGCTTCAGAAGATTTTGAGGCACTAGCATCAGTGACTTTCGTCGGAGCATCCCCTTGCTTAATAAATTCCAGTAATGATCTGTTCTTGCCACTTTTCTTCATCATCCTACCCTTTACCAGCTGATCACATAGTATTGATGCTATTTAAGAGCCTAAAATGCTGTGCAACCCACTTAAGATAGTGTCTCGTAATGAATTTATAAATATAGCTAGTCTAGAAAGAGATTTGCTCTCAATCAATCCCTAGCTACAGTAACAAATAAAGCTATGGCTTTGCACACGTTTATCTCCATGGAAACGCCCCTGTTGATAGCTCATACTCTATTTTCTTCTTATCGTACTCCTCACGCTTCATCACTGGTCTTGCTGGAGCACCTGCGACAACAGTGTAGGGTTCAACACTTTTTGTTATGACAGACCCCGCGGCTATCACAGCCCCTTTCCCTATTTTAATGCCTGCGACTATTGTACTATTTGCACCTATTACAACCTCGTCTTCCACTATCGTTTCTATAATTCTCTTACTTGGTGGATACCTGTCATTGGTGAACACCACTCTTGGCGCTATGAACACCCTAGAGCCTATTGACACCTTTGGTGGTATGTATACTGCTGACTGCACTATAGTGTCATCCCCTATGGTTATGTAACCATCTAGTATAGTGTATGAGCCTATCTTACACCCCTTACCTATGTTCACATTTTCTCTAATGAGCACATTGTGACCCATTTCACAGCTACTACCAATTGAAACCTCTTCATATATTATTGTACCACGTCTAATAATGCAGTTATCTCCAATCACACTCCCACTACTAAGTTCATCTAGCATCTGATAAGGCTCACTATCTTCTTCTCTGGCCTCAGCATTTCTTAGCCTCTCCATTAATTTCACAATCTTACTTCTCATAGGATAGCCTATTGTAACGTTGTCATCTATATATACTCCCACACCCACCTTTGTAAATCCATATATGCTGGTGTTGTTGCCAATAAAAGTACCTGCACCTAGCAAGGCCTTGGTGCTCACATACCGCCATGGTGTGCGCATGTTAGGTCACCAAATTGCATTGCCTAGCTAAGCTCTATTTACCCCAGTAATATAGATAATCTTACACAATTATAGTGAGTTGCGTTTATAAACCTGCCATAAACTAATCTAACTTGCCTTTAAAAGAATGGGTGTGTGAAGAATGACAATAGCTACGAAGAAGTACGTGTATCAGTTTGAAGAGGCTGATGAAAAGAATAAGAAGGTGTTTGGAGGTAAGGGTGTGAGTTTAATACAGATGTCAAAACTTGGATTGCCAGTGCCACCAGGATTTATAATAACTACAGATACTTGTGTTGATTTCTACGCTCCTAGAAAAGCTGAGGTGGACGAGCTAGAGGCTGAGTTATCAAAGAATCCACCACCAGAGGTAAGGGATAAATTAATTGAAAAAGTCTGGCAGATTATAGACTCATTACAGCTACCCCCAGGGCTCTGGGAGCAAGTAGTAGAGCATATGAGGATTTTGGAGAAGAAGACTGGCAAGAGTTTTGGTGACCCAGAAAACCCACTACTAGTTTCTGTGCGTAGTGGTGCCCCAATTTCGATGCCTGGAATGATGGATACGGTACTAAATCTCGGGCTAAATGATACAGTCGTTGTTGGGCTTGCAAAGCTTTCTGGCAACGAGTGGTTCGCCTACGACGCCTACAGAAGATTCGTAAACATGTTTGGAAAGATTGTGCTCAGCATTGATGAGAAGCTCTTCAACGCTGTTTTTGAGGAGCTCAATGAGAAGTTCAGGAAGGAGGCTGAAGAAAAGTTTGCTGATGAGCTCAAGCTTATTAGGGAAAAGATACCTATCTACGTACCTAGGCTAGATACGCAACCACCCAGAGACCTCGCGCCAAGACTTTGGCAAAGGTCTGTAGAGTATCTAAAAGAACTTGTCGAGAGATACAAAGAGGTCATTAGAAAGCATTGGGGTGAGTTTCCACAGGACCCCTGGAAGCAACTAGAGCTTGCAATTAAGGCTGTTTTCAGGTCCTGGATGAACCCAAGAGCTATATTCTACAGAATTATGAATAAGGTGACACCTGACATAGCTCACTGCACAGCTGTAAATGTAGTCACAATGGTCTTTGGCAACATGGGTTGGGATAGCGGGACTGGGGTAGTGTTTAGTAGGGATGTTGCGACAGGCGAGGATGTGCTATACGGAGAATTCCTGCCAAATGCCCAAGGAGAGGACGTTGTAGCAGGTATCAGAACTCCATACCCAGTGTCAGAGCTCAAGAGGTTATCACCAGAGCTCTACGACCAGCTCTATAAGGCATCTAAGCTTTTAGAGAGAGTAAATAAGGATGTGCAGGACATAGAGTTCACCGTGGAGAGAGGTAAGCTATACTTCTTGCAGTGTAGAGATGCTAAGATGACTCCGCTGGCAAGGGTTAAGACCGCTGTTGACATGGCTAAGGAGGGCATTCTAACAAGGGAGGAGGCTATACTAAAGGTTTCACCAGAGCACGTCATACAATTGCTGTATCCCAGGATAGATCCTAAGGCCAAGGCGACGCCTGTGGCCAAGGGGTTGCCAGCATCACCAGGAGCTGTAAGTGGTCAAGCAGTGTTCCATCCTGACGATGCTGTGAGGTGGGCTAAGGAGGGTAAGAAGGTTATACTAGTGAGAACTGAGACAAAGCCTGACGACGTTCACGGATTCTATGCAGCTGTAGGTATACTCACAAGCAGAGGTGGTATGACGAGCCATGCCGCTGTTGTAGCTAGAGCCATTGGTAAGACTGCTGTAGTAGGTGCTGAAGCTATTGAGGTACATGAGGAGGAGAAGTACTTCAGAGTGGGTAATCTAGTTGTTAGAGAGGGTGACTGGATTACAATTGATGGCAATAGCGGTAATGTTTACTTAGGTGTTGTACCAACAGTAGAGGCTGGCCTCATACCAGAGCTAGCGGAGCTGCTGGAATGGGCTGATAAGGTTAGGAAGCTTGGTGTAAGAGCAAATGCCGACGTACCTACAGACGCTGAGATTGCTTTGAAGTTTGGTGCAGAAGGCATAGGGCTACTAAGAATAGAGAGAATGTTTAGAAAGCCTGAGAGGCTAGAGCTGCTACGCAAGGTCATCTTAGCTGAGAACAGTGAGGAGAGGATCAAGTACCTTAAACCGCTAGCAGAAATGATTAAGGAGGACTTCAAAGAAGTGTTCAAGATAATGAACAATAAGCCTGTGATTGTGAGACTAATTGACCCACCACTCCATGAGTTCCTACCAAAACCAGAGGAGATTCTAAGGGAGATATATGAGTTAAAGATGAAGGGTGCTGACGAGAATGCTATTAGGGAGAAGGAGTGGCTATACAAGAGAGTATCAGTACTGCAAGAAGCTAATCCAATGCTTGGTCACAGAGGTGTGAGAGTTGGTGTGACATATCCTGAATTTTACTACTACCTATCAACAGCGATACTTGAAGCAGCTGCAGAGCTCAAGAAGGAGGGTTACAACCCAGTTGTTGAGATAATGATTCCGCAAGTGGCTGACGTGAACGAAATTAGGTATACAAAGCAAAAAGCCATACTACCAGCTTTAGAGGACGTGAAGAAGAAGTATGGTGTGGAGCTAGATGTTAAAATAGGTACAATGATTGAGACTGTGAGGGCGTGTCTAACCATGGATGAAATAGCAAAGGAGGTGGACTTCATAAGCTTTGGTACAAACGACTTAACTCAAGCGACTTTCAGCTTTAGCAGAGATGATGCCGAGAACAAGTTCCTGCCATTCTACTTACAAGAAAAGCTACTTCCGGCGAACCCATTTGAGACTATTGACATTAAGGGTGTTGGAAAGCTTGTTGAGACAGCTGTGAAAATGGCTAGAAGCAGTAATCCAAAGATTGAAATAGGAATTTGCGGAGAGCATGGCGGTGATCCAGCGTCAATAATGTTCCTACATAGAGCAGGTCTTGACTATGTTAGCGCATCACCATTTAGAGTACCTGTAGCAAGGCTTGCTGCTGCTCAAGCTGCTTTGAAACAGAAGTAGACTAATCCCTACTGCAATATTTTTGCTATAGCAATGGGCTCAACCCCAATGTAATACTAGTAAGCTTTTTTACTTTAGTTTTCGAATAATACTTCTGTATGCTTTAATGGTGAGGCTTTGTAGCTATGTCAAAGAATGAAGTAACGCTAAGAGTTGAATCTGCAAAGCAACGCGATGTTGGTAAGAAGATTGCTAGGATTCCGAGAAAGACATTTAAGGAGCTCGGAATTGAGGTTGGGGATTACATAGAGATTAGGAGTAATAAAGGTGTTACTGTCGCGCAAGCGTGGCCTGCGTACCCTGAGGACGAGGGCTACGAAATTATAAGAATAGATGGCTTTATGAGGGAGACTCTCGCTGTTAGCGTTGGAGACGTTGTAGCTGTGAGGAGAGCTTATGCTGTTCCAGCTCAGAGGGTAATTCTCGTTGCTGAGGAAACAGAGCTACTTGGAGCAGATTATGATCCGAGGTACAAGGAGTACTACACCAAAAACTTATCTCAGTATTTGAAGAGAGAGTTGCTACAAAAACCTCTTGTCAGAGGAGACATAGTCGTTCTTTCGTATTTTGGCTACTTTGGCAATCCAATTAGGCTAAGAGTTATTTCCACTACACCTGCTCAAATAGTTTATGTAACTGAGACTACAGAGATTGCTGTAAGGTTAGAGCCTGTAAGAGGTGCTCCAGCTGGTGTCCCGAGAGTTACGTGGGAAGACATAGGTGACCTGGAGGAAGTAAAGGAGAAGATTAGAGAAATTGTAGAGCTACCACTAAAGCACCCAGAGCTATTTGAAAGACTTGGCATAGAGCCTCCAAAGGGGATACTGCTCTACGGACCACCTGGTGTTGGAAAAACCTTATTAGCTAAAGCATTAGCTAATGAAACTGGCGCTTACTTCATAGCAATTAACGGACCTGAAATAATGTCTAAATATTATGGTGAGTCTGAGCAGAAACTTAGACAGATTTTTGAGGAGGCCAAGAAGAGCGCCCCCGCAATAATATTCATTGACGAGATTGATGCAATAGCACCAAAGAGGGAAGAAGTAGTTGGTGAAGTCGAGAAGAGAGTTGTAGCACAGCTCTTAGCTTTAATGGATGGTTTGGAGGAGAGGGGCAAGGTAATAGTCATAGGGGCTACAAACAGGCCTGACGCTCTTGACCCTGCTTTGAGAAGGCCTGGAAGATTTGATAGAGAAATTGAGGTACCGCCACCAGATAAAAGAGCAAGAAGAGAAATACTATCTGTTCACACTCGCAATGTGCCCCTAGCCGAAGACGTGGACTTGGATAAATTAGCTGAGATGACCTATGGCTATACTGGAGCGGATCTCGCTGCATTAGTAAAGGAGACCGCAATGAATGCTCTTAGAAGATTTCTAAAGGAACATGCAATAGACCTCGATAAGCCAATACCTTCAGAGCTTCTTCAGAAATTAAAGGTGACTATGGCTGATTTCTATAAGGCTATGAAAAACGTTGCTCCCTCATTAATGAGGGAGGTGCTCATAGAGGTGCCAGAGGTTCGCTGGGATGATATAGGAGGCTTAGACCTAGTTAAACAGCAATTGAGGGAGGCTGTGGAATGGCCCATAAAATATCCTCATATATTTGAGCATATGGGTATTAGGCCCCCAAAGGGGATACTGCTCTATGGACCACCTGGCTGTGGAAAAACCTTATTAGCTAAGGCTGCAGCAACAGAAAGCGGCGCTAATTTCATAGCAGTTAAGGGCCCTGAGATACTTAGTAAGTGGGTTGGAGAGTCAGAGAAAGCCATTAGAGAGATATTTAAGAGAGCGAGGAAAGCTGCTCCAGCAATAATTTTCTTTGACGAAGTTGATGCAATAGCACCTGTAAGAGGGCATGATGTTTCTGGTGTTACTGATAGAATAGTGAATCAAATGCTAACAGAGATGGATGGTATAGAGGCACTTAGAGGCGTTGTCGTTATAGGGGCTACAAACAGGCCTGACTTGCTAGACCCTGCACTACTTAGACCTGGAAGGTTTGATAGAGTAATATATGTGCCTCCACCTGATACTAAGGCTAGGTATGAGATCCTGAAGATCCACACAAGAAAGATACCCTTAGCAGAAGATGTGAACCTAGTAGAGCTAGCTAAGATTACAGAAGGGTATAGTGGTGCTGATCTAGAAGCACTTGTGAGAGAGGCAGTAATGCTGGCACTAAGAGAGGATATAAGACCTAGGCCCATAGAGGCTAAGTACTTTACTAAGGCTATGGAGTACGTTAAGCCGAGCTTAACTAAGGAGAGGCTTGAATCATATGAAAAAGTTCAAGAAGAACTTACGAGGAGAATGCTATACATGTAATCCATGTTTTTCCTAACTACAAATGCTGTATTTTATACTAGTAGTAGTGTAACATAGAATATTAAAACGTGTTGTAATAATACTTAACCAAGGTTAAGGTTTAAATTATGTTAAAGAGGGAAACCCTTTCCGCAATACTCAGATCTAAACAGTATCAGTTGCTCAAGAGGAGTTTCCTGAGGGAGCTGAGCAAAGCTGTGGTTGGGAAGTATAGGCTTCTTCTCATATTGGCAGGAGATGATAGTGAAAAGCAGGCTATAATACTTTCAGACATACTCATAAGCTTTTTGAAAAGGGTCGGGCAAGTAAGGAGCCCTGCCAAGGTGCTTTACGTATATCACGACGAGTTTAATGACGCTAAGACGAGGGTGAGAATTGTAAGGTCTATTGTAAGAAGGTATACCAAAAAGAAGAAAATTGCCACTGAAGTGGAGTTTGCTGTATATGAGACTTCAGATAGGTATCTTGGTACAACATACCAAGGGCTTGTCATGGATTTAGTAAATAGTTTGCGACCCCTGGATATAGGGAGGCTCGTAGGCGTTGTTGAGGGTGGGGGCATAGTTATTCTGCTAACACCAAAGTGGTCTGAGTGGCACAATAGAAAAAACCTCTTCCAAATGTCTTTAGCAGTGCCACAACATCCAGAGCCGAGAAATGTGTTTGTAAGGTGGTTTAAAGAAGTTACATTGAACAGCGATGGGGTCTTTATATATGATGTAGACTCTGACGAGATTGTCAAAATTGCCCTAGTAAAGCCCCAGGCTTTTGAAAGGAGGAGCATAGAATTCCCAAGTGAAACCGCGTTTCCTATTGAGCTATACCACCTCGCCTTGACTCAAGACCAGGTAGAGGCAATAAAGCTCATTGAGTCCCTTATAGAGCCTCCTCAAAAGCCTTACAAGAGGACTACGGTAATACTAATAGCTGATAGGGGAAGGGGTAAGTCGTGTGCAATTGGAATTGCTTTAGCGGGTCTCATAAAGAACCTGCTGAACTTCAAAAACAAGTTAAGAATCGCTATTACAGCTCCTTCGCTAAGCAGTGTACAGTCACTAATGCTACTAGCCACTAAAGCCCTTAATGTTATACAGCTAAAGTATAGCGAACTAAAGAAAGGTGAGATGATTTATGAGATTAGGGGTGATAGGTTCAGTATAGAGTATTGGGAGCCTGCTGTAGTCCCTAAGCTAGATGTCGATATAGCAGTAGTGGATGAGGCAGCCGGAATACCTGTTCCGTTGCTGCACAGGATCTGGTCAAGGTACAGAAGGGCGATATTTGCCACAACGATACATGGCTATGAGGGTGCGGGAAGAGGCTTCTCTGTAAGATTCTTAAAGAGGATAAAGGAGGATAAGACGACGAAGTTGATAATGTATGAAATGGCGGAGCCAATAAGGTACTCTAGTGGTGATCCTGTTGAAAAATGGCAATTCAGAGTACTATTACTTGATGCAGAGCCAGAGGAGCTTGTAGAGGAGGACTTGAAGCTTATTGAAGCAAAGGAGTTCGAGTACCTCAAATTAGATCCAGAAGAACTTTACAAATTAGAAAATGAGAATACGCTGAGGACTTTATTTGGGATATATGTACTTGCACACTACAGAAATGAGCCCGATGACCTCGCAATGATGGCTGATGCCCCACATCATAGCATAAGGGCCTTAGCTCTTAAAAACGGTAAGATAGTAGCTGCTGCACAGCTAGCTGAAGAGGGGCCTATATCACCAGAGTATTTACAGTCCTTGCTTAGAGGCGGTAAAATACCTGGCAACATAATACCTGATAGGCTATTAAAGCATGGTAGGCTCAGTGAGATAGGATCTGGTAAAGGGTGGAGAATAGTTAGGATAGCTGTGCACCCAAGTGCTCAGGGAAGGGGGATAGGCTCATATCTTCTACAGGAGCTAGTAAAGGAAGCTATTGAAAGAGGTTATGACTGGATTGGGAGTGGTTTTGGTGCTACAGAAGAGCTTCTGAGATTTTGGATAAAGAATGGCTTTATACCACTGCATATCTCACCTGACAGAAACCCCGTTAGTGCTGAGTACACAGTCCTAGTATTAAAACCATTAAATGATGTGTGGAGCAGAATCACCAACATACTATATAGAGAGTTTACAGAGAAACTCTTAGGAAGCCTTCATGACACCTACAGAGACTTAGAAGTAGATGTGGTATGGCTACTTCTAAAAGCCTACAACACCCAAGATGAATTCTGCTCAAAGCCTGCTCTTACTCCAATTCAGCTAGATAGACTGCTAAGTTATGTCGAGGGACATATGACATATGAATCATGCTGCGATGCGATAACGATTATGGTTAAGAATTACTGGAGAAGTAGCGGTAAATGCAAAATGCTGACCCCTATAGAAGAAAAGCTCACAATACTCAAGGCTTTGCAGGGCTTGCCTTGGGAAACATGCGGCAATATTCTTGGGAAGAGAAAGGCCGTGTTAATAGATTCTATGAGGGAGGTTATAGCTAAATTACTAGAGATCTACTTTAATATCGATAGGAAAAGCGTTAATGAATTCATAGGGCACGTAACCATGGACTCTTATAAGCATTGCAAAACTGTAGAGGATGAAGAACAGGGGTGAGCGCGAATGGCTATGTTATCCTGGTCAGAGCTTGTAGCTGAAGTACTGAGAAAAAGCGAAGATGTTTACATGTACTGCTCTACATGCTCAACTGCTACTCAATGCACAGAGTCTTTAGAGACTATAGCACCCATCGAGATAAGAATCTTGAATAGCTGCTGTGCATGCCTCATTCAAATGCTTATAGAGAATTTTGCTGATGTGCCTATACTTTTTATTCAAAACATCAGTGGTGAAGATGAGGTTGTATATCTATTAGACGATGTTCTCCTAGATGTTTCAGAAAGTGGCGCTGTCATTGTACCTAAAGACAGAGTTGGAGAGTACTTAGAAAGCTTGAGAGAATTTGATGAAGAAAAGTCTGAGAGAGTAAAGCAGTTTGTAGAGAGCTCATTGAAATAAGTACGCATAGGTAAAGGCACGCAACTCCTTTTTACTGAGGCTATACTTGCTTCAATACTGCATCGACATGAGCGTCCTGTAACTTTGCAACACTATAGAAACCCATCGATACAGGTCCTGGATTCACTACAATTGTGCTCCCTACTTTATCTACACACCTAGATTCATGCACGTGGCCAGAGAACACTGCAAGAGGTTTATAGTACTCAATTACTCTTCTAATTGCCTTTGAACCGATATGCTCACCATTGTAGGCCTTGTCACACATTGTATTATGTGGTGGGACGTGAGTTACAAGCACAAACCTATTACTACTATTCTTTAAATGCTCCTCTACAGCTTTAGCGAGCCTTTCTTCAATTACTTCTTCTGCATATTCAAGCAAGGTATTGAACGGTGTTATGTTAGAGCCTCCAAAGCCCAAGAAATGGTAACCTTGATAGTCAATAGCTTTTTCATGTAGGTTCACAAATATCTTTTCTTGCACTTCAAACTCTGCGTAGTGCTTTAGAATATCAATGTTTCCTGGCACAGCCATAATCCTTTTTACACCATACCTTTTTGCTAGATCTGCTAATAACTTGAGCAAGTGTATTGTTTCACTAGGACGCCTATAATGTGCAATATCGCCGCAGTAGATAATGAGGTCTGTTTTCTCCTCTTTCCTTAGTATGCTTTTTACGTATTCTAGTCTTCCATGCGCATCGCTTATCACAAGAACATTAATCGAATAGCTCACCATTGCCACCCTGTCTCAATGCATTTCTTAGCATATCTAAGCCGTTTTCATTCTCAGCCCTGTATAAAGCTTTTCTAAGAGCTTCTAATGGACGTGGCTCTAGCCCCATGAACTCTGCCGCTGTTTTTATGTGCGTGGTTTGAGGCAACTTCAACTCCTTAATGAAATTTATGTAGCTTAGATCCCTGAATACGTGGTGATCTAAGATAATTACTTGGAGAAACCCTACATTTTTAGCTATAAACGTATTGAGAAATTCCACAGACCTCTTCAAGTCTTCTTCTGAAAATGAGTAGCCCATTAAATAAGTTGGGGGTCCATCCACTATGGCTAACTCTGGCCTGCAAAAATCTTTAAGCTTTAAATGCTCTTCAGAGGGCCCGCCTTCTATATCTGATGTAAATAGAACGGCAATGTCATTCTCTATACATACGCTTACAACATAACCTAGCTTACTATCTCTCCCATGAGGCAGAGGTGAGCTAAATGATATGGTTGTAGAACCCAGTGTAAGGTTTCTACCATCAATAACGCTAATGCTTTTAGCGAACTCCTTTATAGTATTATAGTATCTATATGCCCGCATTTTTTGCGAAAAATTTGTGTAGCTACTAAAATCCTTAATTAGAAATGCCTTCCCCTTAAAAATGTGTGGATCTATAAACCTCCCCGGATCGTGATGGTCATAATGATAGTGCGTTATTACAACGTATTCAGAGTCCCTGACAAAATCCTCTATTTTATCAAATACCTTCAAAAGCCACTTAATCTCTAGCGCATGTGGGGGAAGACCGTATCTTCTTGGCGCTAACGCAGCTGACGGATCTATGAATATAGTTGTATCATTTGTTTGAATAAACGTTGCCTGGGACCTCACACCTATGCTTTCAAAGCCTACTAGGTGCACTTCCATGGCTATGCACTTTGTTCGGCTATAAACATTGTTAGAGCGTTAGCTATCTCTTTTCCATGACATGTTATAGCTGTTTGAACATGTACTACCCTCCCTCCTTTACCAATTACACAGGATCTCAGCTCTAAATCTCCTAGCACATCTGGTTGCGAAATGAAGTTTATAGTATGTGAAATTGCTACTAAAAACTCGTCGCTAAATATTTGCATGCGTGCAATGCTCTCTGCTGCAATAATTGATAGTAGGGCTAGTATAGAGCCGTGTATATTACCATACTGGTCTAGAAAGTCATGTGAAAAATCGTAAACAAGTTCGACACAGTTATTTACTCTATCCTCTCTAAATTCCTTAACCTTTAAGCTTTCTTTAAAGATCGCTGGAACACCTTCAGACAAGGCTTGGCTTTCGGCCACTAACTTCGCCCCTGTTAGAGCTTTTGTGAAATCATTTAATATACTTATCTAGTGCAGGGGCTTGTCTAAGACTGGTGGCCGAAAATATTTTCTTAAGCTCTACAAACCTCATGTTCTCTTTCATGATATGTGCAAACGCTTCTTCTGTTATTGATGGGGCAACGAGAACTCCAATGGTAGTGAATCCCTTTTCTCGATAGAACTCTACATATCTCTTCAGCTGTAGTACAGCTGCAATACCTGCCTTCTCATTTTTAACCTCCACCACAATCAACGTTCCATCCTCTTTCTTAAGCAGAACATCTACCTTACCATATGGAGTTGAAATGTCAGTGCCAATTACTCTAGCCCCTTTCTCTAAGGCGTCTACGTTTAAGGTTATTGCCTTGACTACATCAGCTTCTCTACCTATTACAACAAGTTGTGTTGTTGCTAGTTTGCATGCCCAGATGAAGTACAGCTTACTGAATTCTACTAGCAATTCCTCAATAGGTTGTAACCTACGTGAATTGATAAATAGGTTATCATTTTTGCACTCATATCGTATTAATGATTTGGGTGGTTGCCAATTTAGCGGCTCTACCTTATGTGACTCATGTATGAGTAAACTTCCATCAGGTTTAGCAATAAGTACCCTTAAGCCCTCTGGTGCGTAAGAAGAGGCTCTACCCACATACTCTATACTCATATCGCCTGCCACAATTATTACATACTTACCCTTTAGCTCATTTAATCTTGCTACAATATCTGAGCAACTGCTATTTACATCTACCTTTATGCACCCATTTAGTTGCATTAGCAATACCTCTGCTGAATAAATTCCTTTACTATTTGAGCAAGTTCGGGAAGTGTTCTACTAGTTTTTATAGTTAGTGAAGCGGCCTCCTTGTGCCCACCATATATCACATTGAGCTCTTCTCTATACTCGCTTGTAAAAGCCTTGCAGAATTCCAGCGCCTTTCCGTCCATAGATCTAACAGTTACAACAAACTTCTTCTCCTCTTCTCTAATTAGCAGTATTGGTATTTTGTACTTCTTTATGTACTCTGTTGATGCTATGCCAAAAAGCCCTGCGTAAATTACTGATTCAGCTGCATTGAATACCGCTATACCCCAGTTGCACACTTTCTCTATTCTTTCTTCAATTCTCTTTAAAAGTGTTTGCAAAAGCCACTTAGCCTTAGAGTACTTCTCATTAAACTCCTTCGAGTTCCAAAAATCAATACCCTTAACAATAGCCTCTACAGAGCCTCTAATTAAAGCTTCATTACTAGGCTCAACAGCTAATACCAACTTTATTTTATCTGCAATATCCCTTACGTGCTCATCATTTGCATACCCACCTTCACAAACATTTGCAACTTTCACTAAAGCCTGCTCATATTCATTTAAATTGCGAATTAAATTTGAGGCTAAGACCTCTGGAGTTGACTGAACCTGGTTCCAGAAAATCTTTATCTTCGGCTCAAGCTCTTTCAGCATACTGATAATAGGTGCTGAAGAGGAGTGATGATCCACTATAACAATGCTCAGATTCTTTACAGCTGAAAGCTTTTTCAGCATTTCAACTGTGTTCAATGATATTGCTAAGTCCAGCAGCACTATAACCTCTACCCCTTCTTTCAAGGATTTCACAACCTTATCCAAATCCTCGTAAAGTCTCCACGGATGAGAGTACTTCAGCGAAATCTTATCTGGGAAGTAATCAAGCAAGAAATGCCTTATGTACAAGCCTGCTGATATAACACCATCACAGTCTCCATGGTATAGTATAATGGATCTTGCCGTCATTACAATACCTACCTACTTTCAATTCCTAAGCACTATACATCTAAGGCTAGTATTTCTCTTACAACCTAATCTTAGTTAAAGCAGATTTATAAGTAGTTCTCAGCTTAAAGGTAAATTGTTTGTATAAAAGATATAGACTTAGTTAAGCTCTGTATTATTTGAGGTAACAGAACTTTCAGTGACGCTCAATGGCGCTCGCGGGGGGTGCAACTGTAAACCCAGTTGTACAGGCATTATCTGTTCTCAAAAAACAGAGGTACCATATAATAGGCTCTCATAGTGCTGTAAAGAAGTGCTACTGGGTTCACAAGGCCCTTGTAGAGAGGATGTTTTGCTATAAAGCTAAGTTCTATGGCATAGAGTCTCACCGGTGCATACAATTCTCACCTTCTGTTCTTTGGTGTTGGAATTACTGCCTTCATTGCTGGCGCTACAGGTCTCGAGATCAGTGGAGTGATATTTGGTTTCATTTTCCTGAGAATGTTGACGACCCCAGGTTCTTAGTAGAAATGGCGGTAAGAGAGCATAGGAGAACAGTGAGTGGCTACAAGAAGTACCCCGATGTAGATAAGAAGATGTACGAAGAGGCGTTAAACCCTAAGCATGTGGCTATAAGTCTTACTGGTGAGCCAACGCTGTACCCGCGCTTAGGTGAGCTCATAAAGGAGTTCCACAACAAGGGTCTCACAACTTTTCTTGTTACGAGAGGCATTAAGCCAGAGGTTTTAGCAAATTTAGATGAAGAGCCTACACAGTTATACGTATCTCTAGAGGCCTACGATTTAGGTAGCTACACTAAGTTCAATAACCCTATATCAGGTAATCTATGGAAAAAAACCTTGGAAACCTTAGAAATCCTGCCCAGCTTCTCTGCTCCAACAGTTGTGAGGATAACTCTTGTTAAAAGCTTTAACATGAATGAAGAGGCTGTTGACACGTGGGCAAGGCTTTTAAAAGTAGCTCAGCCAACTTTCATAGAGGTCAAAGCGTATATGCACATAGGAGCCTCAATAACTAGGCTCTCTAGAAGCGATATGCCTAGCCACACAGAGGTGAGAAGAATTGCTGAGGAACTTGCAAAGAGACTTGGATACAATATTGTATCAGAAAGCGTGCCAAGTAGAGTTACCTTACTATCAACATTAGACAGGCCAGTTATAAGATATGGCGACCCCCCAGTAGCATGGCACGACGTTGATGTGGGTGACGAAGACTCTGGCGAGTATGGGAGTGCTAATGAAGCACCGTAGGTTTTATACCAACTCCCCATAAATATAATATGAGGCGCAAAGCAGGGTCCAGATGCTGAGCCGCCATGTTACCAGAGCTTGTCTGGATAGACAGAAATGGTGCAATACAATTTCTTGCAAAGCTCTGTGTAGATGGGCATGCTAATGGGTGCCTTACAAGAATTGTAACACACATTCATAGCGATCACACTCTACATCTAAGTAGAAGCAACACGTATTGCAGGCACGTCCTGGGGACCCCCATTACACTGGATTTACTAGATGTGTTGGGGCACCCTATACCTAAGAATAAGAGAGTTCCCTTAGAATATGGTAGAGCAACGTCTTTAGATAATTATGTGATAAAATTTGAATACGCAGACCACATTCCAGGATCTGCTCAAGTTGCTGTAGAATACGATGGGGTGGTGCTGGCTTATACTAGTGACTTTAGGAATCCTGGTACAAAAACAAAGATTATTGAGCAGCCCCATGTCCTAGTTATTGACGCTACCTATGGCAATCCAAGGCATGTGAGAGAAAGTGAAGATGTAATATGGGGTAAATTCGTTGAGCTTTTGAAAAAGTTGTTGATTCAGGGTTCTGTAGCTCTCTATGCATATTATGGTAAAGCTCAGGACGCTATGGTCAAGCTAAGGGATTGGGGTATTGATGCCCCATTCCTCCTCACATCATCGCAGTGGAGAATATATAAAGTCCTTGAGAGGTATGGATATAGAGTTGAAGACGCCTTCCTCTTAGGATCGAGAGATGCTGAGGAGATAAAGAGGTCTAAGTGGTATTTAGAGGTGCATCACGCATCAGGCATTTCATCGTACAGCAGTGATGCAGATTCGCATATCATCTTAACTGGGAGGTTCTTAAAATCAATTATAAGAGTGAACTCTAGCAATATTTGGGTTGTTGGAATAAGTGGTCATGCTGACTTTAATGAGCTGGTGTACTACGTAGATCTTTCAAGACCTGATCTTCTCGTTGTAGATGGTTATAGAAGTGGACATGCAAATGCATTTGCATCTTATGTTAGAGAGCATCTCGGAGTAGAGTCTGTAGTGCTTCCAAATACAATAGGGTGACTCGTAACTATTTTGCCTTGAGCTTATTTAAATTTATAAGAGTGGCTCACAAAAATACAAGTCAATACTGAGTTTGGGTGTTGCAATATGGAGTACATCTATGCAGTACTCCTACTCCATACAGCAAAGAAAGACATTTCGGAAGACAGCCTAAGAAGAGTTTTAGAGGCTGCTGGGGTAGCAGTAGACGATGTAAGGCTAAAAGCCTTAGTTGCAGCTGTCAAGGAAATCAACATTGATGACGTTTTGAAGTCCTCATTTGCTATGCCTGTTGCACCAGTAAGTGCACCTATAACCACAGCTACAACTGCTCAGCAGCAAGCTACTCAAAAAGCTGAGGAGAAGAAAGAGGAAGAGGAGGAGAAGAAGGAAGGGGTATCAGAAGAGCAGCTAGCTGAAGGGCTCGCAGCTCTCTTTGGCTAGCTGACGAGGTATTACCTAAGGGTAGTATTAGGTAGAAAACTGTTTTTGAATTCACAATAATATGTGCTTACCCACTATAAGCATTGCGAGAAGTGAAAGCGTGGTATGTCAAGACCTATTGACGAATCTATTTATGCTGTAAAGATGTTTAGTGAAAGAGGGTATAAGAGAGCTAAGTGCAGGTATTGCGGAGCTCACTTTTGGAGCGCCATAAGTAGGGAGAATTGCGGAGATGCACCTTGCACAGACTACACGTTTTTCGCCATTTCTACTAGAAAGTCGCTTAGCTACAGAGAGGTTAGAAACCTATTTCTTGATTTCTTTAGAAAAAGAGGACATGAAGTAGTAGAGCCAAGACCTGTTGTAGCTAGGTGGAGAGAAGACCTTTACCTCACCATAGCTAGCATTGTCGTTTTCCAACCCCACGTTACCTCAGGTATTGCTGAGCCTCCTGCAAACCCTCTAGTAATAGCACAGCCATGCATAAGGCTTGAAGATATAGACGCTGTCGGATTTACACTAGGTAGGCATCTTACTAACTTCATTATGGGGGGGCACCACGCATTTAACTACCCTGATAAATACATTTACTGGGTTAATGAAACTGTAGAGTTTGCAAAAGAGTTTTTTGTAGAAGAGCTTGGAATACCAGAGGAAGAGCTTGTATTCAAGGAATCGTGGTGGGAGGGGGGAGGCAATGCTGGACCATCATTTGAAGTAGCAGTAGGAGGGCTTGAGCTAGCAACCCTAGTCTTCATGATGTACAAAGTTGAAGGAGCGAACTACGTAGAGCTACCACTAAAAATAGTTGATACAGGCTACGGCATAGAGAGGATAGCGTGGTTTACCCAAAAGACACCAACAGCGTTCCACGCTGTTTATGGCGATCTTGTGAGAGAGTTTCACAAGATGCTAGGTGTTTCTGAGCCTGAAAAAGATGTTCTCTACACACTAGTTAAAAAAGCAGGTAGACATGATCTAGCTGATTCAGATAGTTTCAACAAGGCTGTAGATCTTGTAGCAATTGAGCTAAACACAAGTAGCGTAGAGCTAAAAGAGTGGCTAAAGAGGGTGTTCGATGTTTATGCTGTGCTAGACCACACAAAGAGTCTCACGCTTATGCTAGCTGATGGTATAGTTCCTTCAAATAGTGGTGAAGGATACTTAGCCAGACTTGTTATAAGAAGGACTTTAAGGAGGTTGAGTAGACTAGGGGCTGATGTGAGATTAGCAGAGCTCATAGCTAAGCAGGTAAGCTTCTGGAGCGATATGTATCCAAATATGTTGAAGCGTAGAGACATAATTTTGGAGATTATTGACTTAGAGGAGGAAAAGTTTAAAGAAGTGCTTTCTAAGGTATCAACAATTGCTACGAGGTACTCAAAGAAGGCCCCCTCAGTTGAGGAGCTGATACAGCTTTACGACTCCCATGGAATTCCACCTGATGTACTCTCACAAGAGCTTGAGAGGAAACATGGTATTAAGTTTGATGTGCCACACAACTTCTACTCCTTAGTGGCATCTCGCCACAGCAGACCAAGAATTTTAAAAGAGCTGGGGGAAGAGGTCGCACTGCCAAAGGATGTTGCAGAGTGGGCCAGTAGGTTACCTGAAACTAGGAGGCTGTTCCACGAAGATCCATATACGAGAGTATTTAGAGCTAGGGTACTAGGTGTGTATGAAAATTATGTTGTTCTAGATGCAACAGCGTTCTACCCTGAAGGTGGGGGTCAGCTTGGTGATAGAGGGTACCTCAAGACAAGTGAAATGAGTTATAGAGTCGTTGATACAAAGAAAGTTGGTAATGTCGTTGTACATGTTGTTGAAAGTGTCACAGGGTTAAAGAGTGGTGTGGAGGTTGTGGGTGAAATAGATTGGGGCTTTAGGTATAGAAGAATGAGACATCACACAGCTACCCACATTTTGCTTGGAGCACTTAGGCGAGTGCTAGGAGAGCATGTGTGGCAGGCTGGTGCAGAGAAGACAGAGCACAAGGCTAGGCTTGATGTGACTCACTATAAGATGCCCTCGAGGGAGGAAATTGAGAGGATAGAGGCATTAGCGAATAGCATAATTGATGCGGGGCTAGATGTTAGGGTTACTTATATGCATAGAAATGAGGCAGAAAAGATGTACGGATTCACGCTGTACCAGGGTGGGGTACCCATGACCCCAATAATACGAGTTGTAGAAATACCACAATGGGATGCCGAGGCATGTTTTGGTACACACGTGAGAAACACTAGGGAGGTTGGTGTACTGAAGATTATTAGTGTAGATAAGATTGCTGATGGCGTTATAAGATTTGAATTTACTGCAGGGACAGCTACTATAGACTACGTTAAGCAACTTGAAAGTAGGTTAGCGAGAATTGCACATGCTCTTGGATCGAGCTTTGAGGAAGTTGATAGAAGGGTTGAGGGAGTATCTAGGGAGCTTGAAAATATGAAAAACATTCTTAAGAGCTATAGAGAACTCTATCAAAGCCTGCTAATGGAGCAAATATCAAAATATGCAGAAGATTTAGGAAAAGCAAAGCTTTACATACTAAAAACTGATGTACAAGATGAAGATGCGCTAAAAAGTGTTGTACTGAAAGCCGTAAACACGATGCCAAGGCTAGTGCTCATAATCTTGCATCCAAAAGAGCAAAAAACATACTTTGAAATATCACTAGGTTCAGAAGCACAACAACACCTAGATGCAAGAGATCTAGCAAAGGAGTTATCAAAACACATGAAGATAAAGGCTGGTGGAAAGAAAGACCATGTAACAGGTGTAATAGAGAGAACAGAAATAGACCTTGAAAATACTGTTAGAAACGCTATCAAAGAACTGATGGAATCTAAAAGCAAACAAAAATAAAAACTCTGCACAACAAATCACTTGTTAAGGCCACCACATAGATAAAGGGCCCGTAGCTCAGCCAGGACAGAGCGCCGGCCTTCTAAGCCGGTGGTCCGGGGTTCAAATCCCCGCGGGCCCGCCACACAATTGCAACCCTTTCCACTCCTCTGATAGGTTTCTAAGACCACGTTTCATGTGGCAAGTCGGTTTCGTGAAACGTTTTAATCCTCTGAAAACCTGATAATATTTCCCGGTGCCCTCTGTGCTGTGGTTTGTTGTAGTTTCTTTTCTTGGTGAGCCGAAGATATCTGAAGCTAGGTACGAGGACCTGCTGAGCGAGGCTGACGAGCACTATCCAAGGTACCTAGACCTCCTACTCAGCCACGGCCTCACTTAATTAGGTATCTCTCCCAGTTCTGGTAGAGCTCTACGAACCTATCGCTTAGCGAGAACAGGAGGGCTAGCTGCGGGTCTGGTTTATTGGAACTGTGGTAGCGAGGGATCCGATTGACCCCTCGGCTAGGAGTACATAGAATAGCGACGCCGAGGCTATACTACGCGCATTGATGTAGACGGGTTTTGTATAGTCCTTTGTTAGAGTCTTCACTCTTTCCTTTATCTTCTCGTATGTCCCTTCCTAACCTTCTTTGTAGGACAGCATATGCGATAGTTGCACCTACTAAACCTGATACAACAAGGACAAGTAGCCACCTAGGACTGCAGTAAGCCAGGGAAAGTGCTCGAGCCGTTTCACCACCCGCTTTTTCACATATCCAGTCACAGCCTGGCACACATCCAAAATTACTATAGCTAGGGGACACTTAAATTTTTAGGCAATTAACCACAGTAATTATCAGAGCTATTTAAAGGTTAAAATAATATCGGGAAAAAGAATTGGAAAAACATTTTGGGGAATCAGGGTAGTAGAAGCCTGGATCAAGAACTTCATCAATATATTAGGGTTTACTTAGCGGGCGTACATATGTTACGTCAAGTAAGCATAAAGGATAACCAAGTATTACTATCTAAGGAGATCAAATTTATGGAAAACACCCACGCAGACTAGAGAGACACGTTCTTTAGTACTGTCCTAGATGTTTTGATGCCCTCACACAAACACTTAGATAACTGTCTTAATTCAATATAATACCTAATATCAAACACCAAGGTCAAAGCCCCAGAACTCTCAATATCTTCCAAGCATTTTCAACTAAAATTCCCACACGAAACAAGCATAGTCTTATGGTTTTGAGAACCTTATCCTGAGTTCTGGAGAGGTAGAACTCTCTGGAACCGCAGGCGGGGAGATAGGGGCTAGGTAGGTGGGATGAACCCGTGCGTGGTCGCCAAAGTAACGAAGGTACCCAAACATCACGCATGGGCGACCACCCAGTAGAGGTGCTCAGGGTGCTTAAGAGTAAAGGAATGCGCATGCTGGTAGGCATCGGGGAGCTGGAGTTCGAGAAGAGGGACATTGGCTGGGGCTTGAAGCCAGTTCAGAGCAGAACGTTAAGCACTGCTTCGCCGTGATAGCCTCGAAACGCAATTCACAACTTACAAGGGCGTAAGTAACTTACGGGGGTGTGAGCTGTGCTGTTCAATAGGAAGCCCGAGACTAAGAGATAGCTCTTTATACGTGGTAGCCGCGTGCATAGGTTGTATGAGGGTTGTATGGTGCGCGCCTTTCAGAGTACTCGCTAGGCCTCGTAGGATGGCTCCCTCGGGGAGGACAAGGGAGGCTCTGAGCTTCTTGTGTTTGCTTGCAGACTATGTAATGCTCTGCTTGGCGAGCTACCTATCTCGTGGCATGGAGGAGCCGCACTCCCGCTCTATCCCTGTTAATGCATAAATCGTGCTCGCACACAGGGGGTTTAAACGAATACTGGGTCTCTTTGGATGCCTGCAGGGGTGACATAGTGCATAGTCTGTTAAGACAATGTGCTTGTAGTCGTAAGGCGAAAGCACGTGGGTCGAAGGATGTGGTAGCTCAATGTAGTTTTTAACGCTATACCTCAGAACAATTTTCAAACCTATTCCAATCCTACTCGTGCTCCTCAGTGTCCTTCTTGACTACTCTATAACTTCTACTCTCGCCCCATGGGATTCAAAGTACCTCTTTAGATACTCAAATCCAAACCTCGTTAGTTTATCTTTGAATTCTACTACCACGTCGGCTTGATGCTTCTTAACAATGTCGAGTGGCTTCAGTAACCCCTTCCTATTAGTCTTTAGCCCTGCTAGCAATATCCGTAATCACGTTAACGACTCTATATCCTTTAGATGAACGGTGCTCTGTGAGATACTGCACCTGCCTCTTTGAATCACTCTTCTGATTTGAAGAGCTAACGCGTGCATAGACTACTGCTCTAACATCCCTACTAATTGGTAGACCCTCAGCTATTCTCCTAACCTCACTCTCAGGAATCCTAAACTTGTCGCCAGCAGTCCTAATTGCCCTGATCCTCCCCTCTCTAACCCGCTGAGAGGGAGTAGAGTAGCTACCCTAGTTAACAGCTTTAGTAAAAATCCAGTATCCGCTATTCTGCTGCTTAGAGAAGCCATTAATGAGCACTTTCTAGAGCATACTCTAGCTTTCTGAACATTTCCATGGAGGCAACTATTATTAATGCTGAGATAACTACCGATAAGGTGTACCCCTTAAACGCAGGTATATCTGTGTAATCTGTGTAGCTAATTATGAATATAGGGGACATAAAGTAGAAGAGTAGTGAGAGAACTGCATCGATTTTACCATGGGCCTGTATAGCTCCATTCAACACTATAGGTGCTGAAATCGGTATAAGCATGTATATTGTTATAAAGTACAGTAAAGCAGCTTTCTGGCTTTTCAATAGTATTGCTGGGGCGAGGAGCGAAGTGTACACTATAAATTTAGTTATTAGAGGAACTATCAATTGATGCTCACCTGTAGCATATGCTATCAAGCACGTAATCGACACCAACGGGATCCATGACAGAACAAATGAGACTAGCTTTCCAAGAAACACACTTCTCCAGTCTTTAAACACATTGACTTCAAAGATTATTATAATAGGGCTTCTAGCTAAGTGAAGCCCTGTTGAGAGTACGTAGAGTGGGAAAAGAGTGAGTTCAAATATCGTGTAAACCATAGTATACTTCATAGCATCCCTATAAGTTTCTAGTACGTTGTAGAATCCTAGAGTTGTTATGACGAGTAGAATAGTCACTGCTGGGTGAAACAAACCACTCTTCATATACCACTTTATAACATTTTTAATTTTTCTCATTTTAGCTCTCAACCAAAACAGCCCTTACACCCGCCCTTCTAAAACCGCTTATAGCACCTTCTTTCAGAACCCTGATGAGAATTTCTTCATCGCACCCTCTTACAATGATTGATAACCCCATGTCAACTACTTTACTACAACCGTAATTAGTGAGGATAGCTATTACTTTTTCTCTATTTTCAATAGGGTATAACTCGAAAACATTAGAGGAAAGTAGGGCATCTTTAGAGCCTGACCATGCCACCATACCCCCATTTAAAATGACTATATAGTCCGCGAGTGCCTCTGCCTCTTCAATGGTGTGAGTCGTGAAGATAACGCCTTTCTTACTCCTAATAACCTCTACCAAGGCCTTTACTCTGTTGAAATCTAGATGGGCTAATGGTTCATCAAAAATCGCTATTCCATCCCAACAAGCGAGAGAAACCCAAATTCCAACTAGCTGTGCTTGTCCAGATGAAAGGTCTGATAACGCAGTGTTGTAAAACTCTTCTAGCCCCAGCTTATAGGCGAGCTCTTCTCCCTCATTGCCACAAGCTCTCTCCTCACAGACGATCTGGACAATATCTTTGACCTTTATACTCAGGTTGAATCTGGGTTTTTCAAACATAAATGAGATCAAGTTGGTCGCTTTCTCCCGCTCAACATATGGCTCAATACCATTTACATAGGCCCTGCCTGTTGACGGGTACCTTAGACCTGCGAGTATGGTCAATAGAGTAGTTTTGCCACTCCCATTGGGCCCTAGAACAGCGATCACGCTCCCTTCGATTTCAAGCGATATGTTTTTAAGGGCCCACAGCCCTCCAAAGCGCTTACCTAGGTTAACAGCTTTGATTTTAATCATCAACTACGCCTCACCCTAAGTATTATGAGGATTACGGCCATAGCTACTAGTGCATATGATAGTGGGGCTAGATTGTTAAAGTTATCCCAGAAGGCTCGGACCCACGCTTGGTCGCTAGGCACTATACTTATATAGTTGAGTTGAATCACCTCTTCATCTGTATAATCCAGCTCACTGGCTATTTTCCTATCCGCCTCTACGAGACTATGTAGCACGGGGCACGCGTGTCCAAGGTCGTTTAGAAGGGCTTGTGAGATAACTGGCTGTTCAACCCATATCTGATATGCGAGGTAGTGTTCATTGACGTGTACAAACAAGGCGGCGGACTCTGCAATATTAGAGTTGTTAGATGCAGTGCTCACTACTACACCTCTATATACCCAGGCAAATCCAAGGTATTTTTCAGGGTAGCCTGGACTAAAGAGTCCCCGCCCAAAGTACGAGCCAGTCTCCTCAAAAATCAAGTACTTTACGTCGCTCACTATAGACACGTTTCCCGTGGCTTTAGGCATAACCAATCTCACTAGAGAGCTGTTTTGATAGCTCAAAGCCACGCTTGTATTGCACAATACGTTTACTCTATCGGCAAAGAAGGAAAAGCCACCTCTTCTAAGAGGACTAATACTAATCCCGTGAGAATCTTCGAGTTTATACAGTGTGACGTTTGCAATATACTCCTCTGAGCCAACATAGATAAAGTCCAATCTAACTATGTACATTGAGGTAGTATTGTGAGATAAATACGGTAAGATTCGAGTGTAGTAGGTAAAGCTAGAGCCTGGCACTAAATCATGAGGGCTCGAAACATAAGTAGTAAAGTAGAACCCCAATATCGGGTACGATGCCAGCAAAAGCGCCAAAACAATGAAGATTATTGAAAAGAATAAATAAGGGTCCATTTTAATCTTCAAACTTCTCTACCCCGATGTTTGTGGTATAAGCTGTATAATTATTGGAATCCACTGATTTAGTGCATTTCCAAATGTACCTTCACCATCTATGCGAACCCAGTAACTCACGTAGAGATAATTTCTGGTAGAGGTAGTCTTGATCTCGATTTCATTATAACCTGTGTATTTTGCATTCCAGCTACCCATTTGCCAAGAAGCTCTGTCGTATAGTCGATATAAAGTCATTTGAGTAATGGTATCTACTATTTTGGCATCGCAGGTGAAACACCACCACACTTTACCTGCCCAATTACGCGCTTCGCTGTAGTCAAGTACAAATTGATTTGCTATATCATCGTATGCGAATTTTATCATTGAGTACACCCATGTAAGTTTCCATCCAAATGGGTTGTAACCCTCAGCACCAACTTGGACATAATGATTGGAGAGGGGTTTAAAACTTTTCATCATCACTTAGTCATGCGTGTTTCTTCGTCTATCACATCAATGGGCGGGCTTATAGTGCTTCTCGCAATCCGAACTACTAGCTAGGAGGCTCTCCGAGGCACTCCCATCAAGGATTAGAGAGGCCGCAAGAGACCCCAAGCGGGAGGGGTCAAGAACATGAAATAGCTGGTCGAAAGGTACAAGGAACACGTAGAGAGAATTAGAGAACAACCGCGAGAGGGGGGAGAAAGAACAGTTGTAGTAAGCAGTAATTAACTGGATTATAAATCTGTAAGGAAAACCACCTGGGGCTCAGCATAACCGAGCAGGAAGCCGCCAGCATAGTGGACCAATGCTACAGCATGGGCTACTGCGGGCTAGAACTAGCAAGTCAAGTAATCACCGCCCTCGAAGATAAGATAAAACACAGGTGCAACAGTGCATACACTACTATTCTCGAGATCTAGAAGATAAAATACTTTTTACTCGTTTTCCCACATCTAGTTTAGCTATGTTTGCAACCAAGAGCCCCTTGTAACTGTTTCGGGTTTCATGTAGGTTTATGTGAGTTTATGCGAAGTGTTTTACTCTCCTGCTATGATTACTACGTGTACTTTTTTGCTGTGTAGTGGTTTGATTTGGTTTTGGTGTTTTGTTAGTGGGTAGGGGGCTACTGCCCCACCTCAGAACTTTGTAACAGAGCGCTTGGCATATATGAACCTTGACTTGGACATGTTATCAAACACTTATCACTGATATAAAGTCTTATAAGGGCTTGAAAACGCAATGCATATTGGTGAGCTATCCCTTGAAGGGTAGACGGCCCGTAGTTGTCGAGACTCTGAGGGTGAGGGCTGAGCCCCGAGGATCGCTATGAGCTTCTCCTAGTATCCCTGAGTATGTTCCTAGCTCTCCTCCCATGCTTCCTAATCGCTTCTCTTACTCCTTTAGCTTCCTCTAAGCCTCCTTGCTGACTGCAACTGTTTTCACAGTATTTTACCCGTGCTTTGCTTATCAAATACCACGAGCTCTCTATACTCTCTCGGTTCCATTTCTCTACACCATCTCCTTTTATATTCAAAATAGAGGGGCGAGGGCTCCTCTCCTTTGTTATCAAGTCTACCTCGAACAAGCCGAATTTCTGTCTAAATTCATACGCCCACTCGTAGCTATCGCTTAGAGACAAGTGCATATGACTATCGACCCTTGGGCCTTCTTTTACTGCTCTAGTAGTAATTAGCGTATATATGGCTCACAACATGCCTAGCTCTACTGACGTCTCTCGGGTCGGATGTTACTGTTTTCAGTAATGCGGATTTCACTCGTGTATCTAGAAGCTACTCTCTGTGCTTCTACAAGGTCCTCTGGATAATTAGCGAGTTCTATGAGAATCGCTTTTGAGGTCCAATCTATCCTCTTAATTTTCACTCCGTCGCTACGTGTAACGAGGGCCTGGTTTCCTCCAACCTCCTCGGTTACGTAGTTAGGGTATAGGATGAACCTCTCCATCTCTCCAAGCTACGCATTATAGATCGTCCCATCCGACTCAATAACATCTAGTGGGGGATAAAGAATGGCCTCGTGCTCGGGCTTATTCCTCATGTCAGCAATAACAACATCCCCCTACATTCTTACCCAGCACAGGGAAGACCTATACCTCAATTCTTCGTTTTTATCGATATAAGGCATCATTTTATATGAGGCGTATTTAGATAGGTCCTAGCTCACGGTGAACCCCCGTTAACAATTACTACATGTAAATTATGTAAATAAAAACGCTATCGCGGTCCAATACCTCATCATAGAGGAACTAGTTCGGCTAGGTAAGCTCACCTAAGTACTTGTTGTCTTTCTTGTAGCGGTACCTCCCGTGTGGGATGGGAATTAGTTTCGCTGGCCTCCTTCACTTAAGCACTCGTATTATAAAGCTGAGGGGGGGGTGGTGGTATAAGTGAATTGTACTAATGCTCAGCTGTTGACTTTGCTGACTAGGCTGAAGAGGGGCTGGAGAAGTGCGAGGACAAGGAGTGTTGCCTTGGAGTAGTCAACACATACATGCTCTTAGCCGAGGAGAAGGTGATTGAGGAGATAACTAGGGAGCTTTACTGAGATTTAGAAGAACCCTCAAAGCCCTTGATTTTTCAATCTCTTTAAACGCCGCGTACAAGATCTCGGCCACAGCCCTGCCCTTCTCCGTCAACTCTATTTTATCATCTACTACTCTGATCAATCCGAGCTGTATGCCTTTTAGCGTATTGAAATATATTGTCGATGAACCGAGACCAGCACGGATCATATCTACCTTCCTGTTAAGCCCTAGGTAAAGTAGTGTGAGTAGCCTTGCAAGGCCTGTATAATACTCGCTCTGTGCTACTAGGTAAACGTCCTTATTGTATCCCATTTCATCACGCCCGTCCAAATTCATTTAGTGAAATAGAAATTGTAGACTTAATAATAGCGAAATCAAAACTGAAACCATTTTAGAAACTATTTTAGAAAAGACTTTAAGCCCTTTTCCCTTCTTAGAAAATTGGTGTAAAATATGGCTATGGCTAGGTTGTTACACTGTATTGCGAGCAAGGTCTAGAGGTCGTTCAGCTCTAGCGGGAGGTATATTAGGTACCTCTCATGACTTGAATTATTTGTCATTTTCGTGATACTCTTTGGTCCAAGCGGGATGAGGCCCTTAGATATGAGTTCAACCATGCTCTTACCCACAATGCTACCTGTGATTTAGGGAAAGGAGTATTTAAAGCAAGCACCCAACTAGTAGTTCACGCTTAATTACCTATGAAATACTAGGGGATTTCAAAATGGAATTAGAGTTTACGCGTACACATTATTGATCGTGAACTGATCCCCGCTCCGCAGAGCTGGTGGTCCAGGGTTCAAATCCATGCGGGCTCGCCACACAGTTGAAGAGTGGGGGTGCATTTCAATTTCTTTTCAACAAATTGGTTTGATATTACATTATAATGGATGCTAGTCATGCAGGATAGCTCTTTTCACTCTATTCAATAAGTTGATATGCATACCGCTTAGGGTTTCCCTATGTCAAGAGAAGAGTGTGTTTGGTGCCTTAACTACTCTCTACGGCTAGCACACTAAGCTATTACTGTTCAATATTATAATGTCAGATGTGTTCCGTTAAGTGAGTGGAAAATGAACTTCAATGTTATGTCAATACAATGCTTAATTTACTTTCTGACGCTAGTGCGTCTAGTAGCTCTCTCGCATTCATCTCTGGGTACCTATACCTTGGTATTTTTGGCAATTCTTCTGCATAACCTAACTCCTTTGCCACATTAAGTATATAGATCTTACTTTTTTCGTCTGCTAGCTTTGAGTGGTATATTGCTGATAAACTTGCAATCAGCATTTCAGCTATGTGTTCATCTCCTTTTTCTGCATGTATATGTGGGCTTAGTGATTCTACCTGGTATATCTCTATGTTTTCTGGTAGTGCTGGGCAGTAACCATTGTCTAGGTCTATATAGCATTTTTCTAATATGCTTACAAGTTCCTGTGTTTCTATGGAGAACCCGCTTCCCCACTCCACCATTTTTACTAAGTCCATGCTCATAGCATGTTCACCACTATTACTAGTCTTAATTATGTCTGTTTCTCTTTTTCTTTTGAATGAAAGCACCTTATTTAGCACCGTATTTATTGCTGTTGAAACTCTTCCAAACCTTCTTAAGAAGAACTCCTCTGTAGTCCACCCCTTGTGAGCCCACATGATTCTAATCATTTTGTATTTAGACTCACTAAAGCTAAGCATTGTATAGTATATTAGTGCATATTCAAGAACTGTGCTTGGTATATGGTTATCAGCGTCAACAAAAGCTATGTTCTCAGCCCTAAGAGCGTCAGCAATTAGAGCCCCTATCAGCATGCCCTCACCCTTCCCATTCCTTACAAGCCCATCTTCATCGAGCATCTCTGGCAAGCTCTCCCTAAGCTTTTCAGCTATAATAGGGTCCCTTTGATGCACTACAACTATTGTCTTACCCGACATCTTGTAAATTGACTTAGCTATATCCAGCTCTACCTTATACCTATTAAACGGTCTTAAGCTAGAGTTGGAAACAACGACAATCGGAGAGTGGTGTGGAATGGCCTTTAAAACACCTTCAAAAGTTACTGGCTCTTCGTTTTTTATAGGTACGATAAAAACTGTCTTCTGAGCCACATCCTCGAGATCTTTAAGCCTAGGTAAAGATACGACACCAGGCTTTTCAAATCCGTATGCAAACAAAGAATATATCTTCACAAGTTCGTATACTTTAACAGCGCCAAAAACCTCAAATTTTGCTGGATAGCCAGTAAACATAATATGACAACCTACTAAAAAACTTATTATCAAGATACATTAATAAACTTGCTTGACTAATGGTGCAACGTATTGCTAGGTCAAGACCTTCATTTATATCTCTTAAAAGCAGTTGAAATTCTTCTAGGTATTGCAATAATCATTGCTTTAAGCGCTACTGGCTGGCTTATTGGACAAGCAATTAAAAAGCTCGTAATTAAAGCTCTAAGCAAGACGCCATTTGATGAATGGTTTAGAAGATTTAGCGTAGGAAGGGCTGTGAAAACACTAGGCTACACAGCAGAAGAGTTTCTTGGAGTGCTAGCAGCGTGGATCATACACATAATCTCAATGATTTTAGGAATATACACCGCTGCTTACATATTTAATTGGCAACAAATAAAGGAGCTTAGCTACCTAGCATTAACGGTATATGCAGTAGGTTTTCTAAAGATATTTATCATAGCAGTAATAGGGTTCATACTTGTTGATATATTCATAGGCTACATCTACAGAAGTACAGAGCTTCGAGGAGAAATACAGATGTTGCGACCACTAGCAGAGTACCTAAGAATAGTGCTCTACATTGCTATAATGATTTTTGCTATAGAGCAAGGCGGATTAGGGCTAGGAGTTCTACCACAATTACTAATACCAATAATATGGGGTGTAACAGTAATGATAATACTCTTCATGATCTACTTAATAATACAAAGCACAAGGACTCAAAGCCCTCAGCATGAATTATAAATAGACATCCATTAACACTATTCTTATATCGCATTCTTAAAAATTGGCTTTAGAGGTTGTTGACCATAAACTTAGCAATGAGCGTAACTAGAGTGAAATCTCTAGGTATAGAAGTCCTGCTTTAATGTATTCATGTAGCTTCTATAGCAATTGCCTTACCTTCTTCTTTACATTAGTTTCTGAGAGACCCATCTGCATTAAGTCACATGCATTTATAGCTACACTAAAAACCGTATTCTTTGATCTCCTGTTATGCACTAGCTGCTCCACGTGCTTACTATTAGGCCCTCTGACCTCCTCCCCCGCCCTGAAGAGCGAGGCTTTCAAGTGTAAACTTTAGATAACCTTAAGATAGTGGTAAGATGTGCGAACCTGCGTATATGACTGTTAAGAGCCTTGAATACCATTCTAAGTTTGCTGGTAATAGGCTTAAAAACAATGCCTTTATTACTTTATACAGAGTGCAGTATGGAATGAAGCTTGTATCTCTATATACATGTGGCTATCTAGGTAAAAGTGTTGAAGATTTCTTAAAAGGTGTTTTCAGAGGGTGTGTAAAGTGCAATTTATAGACTGTAAAGTGTTCCATGCTTTATGGTTAACAGACATAGACAACACCCTCCTACCTATCAGCATTAAGAGGGACCTCGTGCATATTGAATTATTGGGGAATTTCCTTAGAGACCTTAGCTACTACTGCATACTTGTTGTACCCGTGACATTTAAGACTCTTAGTGAAATTGAGTATATATCAAATTTAATGGGATACGAGTTTCCTATAGTAATAGTTGAGGGAGGGTGTGCTATTATCTTCAACCACAGTTTCTCAGGTCAAGGCAGCGCGATGATAGAGCTTTGTAGAGGTAGGCAAACTATTGTCAAGGTTCTCGAAGCTTTTGATAATCCCTGTAAAGAAAGTGTCCTCATGCTTACAAAACAAGGCGCTGAGTTTGCGAGTAAAATACTTGGCATTCCAAGGGAGGAAGCGGTCCACGCATTAAAGAGGAGGTATACAGAGCTAGTTTACTCCGAAGAACCAAAATGCATTAATGTACTCACGAAGTTTGTAGAAAGGGTGGGGCTCAAGGTCGTGCAATCGAGAAAAGTAGCGCATTTAACTGAAGCACTTAAAGAAGATGCTGTTAAGGAGCTTCTAAAAATGCTATTACATAGAATTGCGGGTCCTATTATAGCTAGTGGCGATAGCATTTTTGATAGAGGATTTCTTGAGCTAGCTGACACTCCCATAATTGTCTCTAAAAATGCATACGAATGGTTTAAGAGGTACCCCTATATAAGCATATGGGGTGACATCCCATACGACTTACTGAACTGTGTGTCAAGAATTCTTCTACTAAAGCCATGGCAAGCCAATGTAAAGTTTTAGAGTTAGGGAGAGACCCATAAATACAACGAAGTTTGATTAGCAAAATCGATAGCAAACAACACGCTAGAATAATTATTTTAGAGTTAAACAAAGGCTCACAACAGTTCACAGTTAGGCAACTTAATCTCAACCTCGTTGAAGTGTTTTTCAAATCTCTAAACTATGCACATTACCGCTACGCTAATATCATTACATAGCGGAATTTTAGATACCTACACGTAGATTTATTAATATTTGACAATAAGCTGTATTCATATGCATTATAAGGTGAAACACGCATTATTGATCCTGTAAGTGTACTATTTTTCGTTTTGTTTTTGTATGTTGTTATTCATCCACAACTTCAATTAAGAGCATTGATGAACGCTAGACTAAGGCTCATCAGATAGATTGAAAGGAAGCATGATTGGAGGGTTATTACACTGATCCACAGGCAAGAGAGGATGAGGTTCCTCGGCCCTCCTGTGTACAGGTATATTGATATTGAGGACTCTGAAGCTGTGATTAGAGCTATTAGGAGTACTCCACCTAACCAGCCTATAGCTCTAGTTCTTCACACGCCAAGTGGGTTAGCGTTAGCTGCTTCACAAATAGCTATTGCGCTTAAAAGACATAGGAAAATAGTGATAGTACCTCACTATGCAATGAGTTGTGGAACATTAGTAGCGCTCGTAGCAGATGAAATTATAATGGATCCTGACGCAGTACCTGGGCCTCTCGACCCTCAGATACCTGTTGGTAATGTTGCGTACCCAGCCCCAAGCCTTATTGAAATAGCTAAGCTAAAGAGTAGTAATGCCCGAGACGAGTTCTTAATGTTAGCTAACGTAGCTGAAAAGGCTATTGCTGAAATGCAAGACGTAATAATTAAATTGCTAGAGGATAAGCCGGGCACTGAAAAAGCTATGGAGATAGCCAGGGTTCTAACCAAAGTCAAGTACGCACACAACTACCCCATAACTGTATGAGAAGCAAAAAAGCTTAGACTAAACGTAAATACAAACAACCCTCCAGAGGTCTACACACTAATGGGGTTACATCCTCAAGCCATTCAGCAGAGACCTAGCGCAGAGTACTTACCTAGACCACCAACACCATTTAACCAAAGAGAAACAGAGAAAAAATAGAGCCACAGCCATTTTCAACCACCATTAACCTAATTTCGTGGAAAGTTTATAGCACTTAATACACTAATAACATACTTTCTCACCCAAGGAGAACACACTATGAGAGAAATATGCGGCGGCCGGGATTTGAACCCGGGATCTCCGGCTTGGCAGGCCGGCGTCCTAGACCAGGCTAGACGACCGCCGCATACAGGCTAGTTTTTGATTTTTGTGCTCTGGTTAAAAGTGTTTTGCTTTTAGAGCCAGTCTTTTGTAACAATTGTTTTCGGTGGTACATCTCTATATACTGTGACTCCTGGGTATATCACTGAGTGAGAGCCTATCTTGACGCCGGGCATGATTAAAACGTTTACCCCTGTTTTTACGTAACCTCCTATGATTGCTCCGAGTTTCTTTCTCCCACTATCCACTTTTTTGCCCTCGATGTAGGCTTTTACAGTAGCTTCGTCAAATCTTAGGTTTGCTAGCAATGTGCCTGCACCTAGGTTCACACCCTCGGCCACCACACTATCGCCTATGTATGTAAGGTGTGCGGCATGGGTGTTCTCCATCACTATGCTCTCCTTGACCTCTACTGAGAAGCCTATGTGCGCTTTATGCATTATTGTTGTATAGGGTCTTATATAGGCGTTGGGGCCTATCACCGCTTCACGACCTATGAATGCCGGGCCTTCGATATACGTACACCCCTTCACCACAGCCCCTTCATCTATGTGCACAGCACCCTTTACAACAGCATGTGCGTCCACCTCCCCTAACATCACCTTTTGACTTAGTCTCTCTAAAGCCATTTTATTAGCCTTTAGCAAGTCCCACGGATAGCCTATGTCCTGCCAATTCTCAGAGCCTACCACCACGTACTTAAAGCCCTCGCCCCTGCTATTAGCAATTTCAATAAGATCTGTTAATTCGTATTCCCCTCTCACGGAAGGCTTAATTTCGTTAAGGAGCTTGAGGGTGCTATCCCTAATCGCATATATGCCTGCATTTGCAAGCCCCTTACCCCCTTCAGAAGGCTTTTCAACTACCTTCAGGACATTGCTTTCAGAAGTCACAAGCTTTCCATACTTGGAGACGTCGGGAACCTCAACTGCTGTGAGAACATTGAGCCTCTTTTCAATTGCCGGCTTTAGCACCTTAGCAACAGCCTCAGAATCTATATATAGATCCCCGTAAACCACAACAGCGTAGTCCAGAGCCTTTTCAATAGCCACTTTAACAGCGTGAGCTGTACCCAACTCCTTTTCCTGAGTAACAAAGTGGATATTAAGTGAAAGCTCCTCTGCAAGTCTCTTAACACTATCCTCAATAACCTCCCTCATATACGATACAACAACAAATACCTCACCCACATTCAATAAGTTTAACAATTTCAGCGCGTAGTAAATAACAGGTTTGCTTGCAACTGGCATCAGCACCTTTGGCCTTGTCTCTGTTAATGGCTTCAACCTTTTACCAATTCCTGCCGCTAAGACAATTCCTATCATCATTTACACCAGAAGGCATTATGAATACCCAGGAATTTAAAATTGCCTAGCAATTGAAGAAGTAGTTCCAAAGCGTCTCATCGAAATTTGTTGAAGAAGCTACATTAAAGTGATGTCCCATAGGGGGCCTCTAGCACGCCAGGCTTTGGAATTATGACAGCCTTCTTCACCCCCTCTGGTGTTGGCACAGCTAAGAGCTTTGACTTCGCGAACTCCACCTTTCTCAAAGGATATATCTTCTTAGCCTCATTGAATAGCACTTGGTTATAGTCTCCAAACACCATCCCCACTACGAACTCCCCCAAGGTTTTCTCCGAGGCTATTTTCGTTGCGAGATCCATTAGCGTCTTCCTAATTGCATGCCTTTGACTAGTGTTACAGCGGTACGTAGTCCACGCCATTACCATGACTCTAAATGAGTAGCCGTCTTTTGTTGTCACATTAAATATTGCTGCTACCTTGCTACTCTTCCTCCTAGTCAAGCTTCTTATATAATCTCTTGCAAGCTCGTGGCCTTTGAAAATTGTGTAGGCGTTTTCTCCTTCAACTTTCCATATCTGGAAGCGGAGGTTTACATGAACTTGCGTGACGTCCCCTGTGAGGTCGTATAAGGTTACTGTAACTCTTCTACCAAGTAGCTTCCAAGGCTCGTCAGCAGGCGTTGTTGCTATTGCTACTGAGCCAAAGTAATCTGGTGTGACCACGCTGTACCACTTCTTAAGCCTCCACCTCTCCCTCCCTGTAAGTCTAAATTTCTGCACTGACGACAACGACACTAACACCCGTTGCCTAGGCTACTTGGTAGTTCTGTTAGGTGCTGAAACTTAAAAGCTTTTTGAAGACCTTACCTCAGCTGATTCACGTCAGTAATGATTATTAAAGCCACTGGAACTAGGCTATATAGTGATCTAGATGACTAAAAGAGCTCTGACCATAGCTGGTAGCGATTCTGGTGGCGGTGCAGGTATTCAAGCTGATTTAAAGACGTTCGCCGCTTTAGGAGTACATGGAATGAGTGTAATAACCTCAATTACAGCACAAAACACGTATGAAGTTAGGGCTGTTTTTGATCTCCCACTAAACATTATTGAGGCTCAGTTTAGAGCTGTTGTAGAAGACATAGGTGTAGATGCGTCTAAAACAGGGATGCTGAGCAATAGCGACATAGTTAAGCTTGTTGCAAACTTAGTCAAAAACTATGGGCTTCCAGTAGTTGTGGACCCCGTCATGATTGCTAAAAGTGGTGCTTCACTTCTTAAGGAGGAGGCTGTAGAAGCCCTAATGAGATATTTGATACCAGTAGCAACAGTGGTAACTCCAAATAGGTTTGAAGCTGAGAGGCTTACAGGACTTAGCATAAACAGCCTTAGTGATGCAAAGAAAGCCGCTAAGTACATTGTCGAAGAGCTTGGCGCGCAAGCTGTTGTTCTAAAGGGCGGCCATATCGAAGGCGATGAGTCTGTAGACATTCTTTACTACAGTGGCACTTTCAAGGAGTTCAGAGCTAAGAGGATACATACTAAGAATACCCATGGAACAGGGTGCTCCTTTTCAGCTGCAATAACAGCTGAACTGGCTAAGGGAAAGCCAATAGATGAGGCTGTGAAAATAGCAAAGATGTTTGTAACTGCAGCAATAGAGCATGGACTTCAGCTTGGAAGAGGCTGCGGCCCAGTAAATCCCATTGCGTGGCTTGCTGTACCAGCTGAGAAGCTCTTTGTCCTTGAGAACCTGCAGAGAGCCGTGGAAATTCTTGAAGAAAGTGGCCATCTGGTTGCAACGCTAGTACCTGAGGTCGGTATGAACATAGTCATGGCTCTACCAAAACCCTATGCTAAAGGCTTAGATAGCGTCGCTGGTGTAATGGGTAGAATAGTTAGGGTGGGCGGTAAGGTAAAGGCAGTGGGACCCATAGCTTTTGGAGCTTCGAGGCACATGGCTAGGGCTGTGCTAAAGGCCATGGAATTCGACGAGAGGTTTAGGGCTGTAGCTAACATAAGATTTGATGAAGAGCTCATAGAGATTGCTAAGGGTCTTGGTTACTCTGTGTCTTTTTATGACAGGTCCCAGGAACCTGTTGAGATAAAGAGTGCAGAGGGTGCCACAATACCCTGGGGGGTTGAGCAAGCAGTGACTAGGGTTAAGAGAGTCCCAGACGTAATTTATCATAGAGGTGATTGGGGGAAGGAGCCTATGATAAATGTTTTTGGGTTTACAGCAGTTGATGTAGCTGAGAAGATTTTGAAGCTGGCAAAAGCCTATAAAGAGGGAAAAGCGTAAGTAGATATCTTGTGCTGGGCGATAAAATTGATGGAGGTCTACAGAGAGGAGTGGATGGGCGATTTTCTAGTACTGGAGTATAAACCCATAGAGTTGCAAAAGCCTAGCTATGCCATAATTTCTTTACCAGATACAGGCCTTGTGGGTGTTATTAGTGCTTGGCACATAACAAAAACACTGCAGCTCTCTGAAGTTGGTGGCCTCGATTCATACACATACCTACCACCTATTGTCGTTGTAAGCAACAAGCTTTTGAGAACACCTATAAGGGTGTTTTCCGGTGGCAATATCCTCATAATATATAGTGAATTTATACCTGCTCAACAGGGTCTGCTACAGCTTTCAAAGATTCTCGTGAATTACATGGAGAGAAAAGGAGTGGACTACGTGCTTTTGCCCTCAGGAATGCCAATACAGAATAGGTTTGAAGTTGAAAACCTTAAGACATACTACATAGCTACAACACCTAAAGCTCTAGAGCTGCTTAAAAACATGGATATAGAGCCCTTTGAAAATGGCTTTCTCGCAGGACCTTATGCACTCCTACTAAAGGAGTTTACTAGGGCGAGGCTCAATGCAATTCTGCTCCTCACAGAGTCTTTCCTAGAGTTTCCAGACCCAGAGGCTTCTGCTAAAAACATTGACGTAATATCTAGGATCATAGGGAGGCATATAGATGTCAAGGAGCTTCTTGAGCAGGCTGAACTCATTAGATTAAGGGCTAGGGATGCTATGAAGAATACTCTAAGAGGTTTAGCCCAGATGAGAAAGGATGTGGAGTACGCAGTCCCCCTACACACCTAGGTGTTGGGAATATGGATGAAGAGTTTGAAAGGTTGTTTAAGAGAATTATGGAAATTGAGAGGAATCTTAGAGAGTACATTGAAGACGAATTCAGAAAGGCCATTAGGTCGTTCAGAGAGGACATAATGTATATAGAGGGAATGCTTGCACCTATGTGGCATTACGAAGGCTATTTAAGACCTCTGTACAGTATTGTAGATAGGGGTTCTTACTATGAGATAAACATAGACCTGGCTAAAGCTGATGAACAAAGCATTGATATAAGGTTCAGCAACAATTTGATGTATGTAAGGGCTAGGCTAAAAGAGGATGTTGGATTTAGTGGGCTTAGCGGTAGGGGTGGTAAAGCAAGATTTCATGAGTATAGGGAGGTTGTAGAGCTTCCAATTAAGATAGACCCACAGAAGGTGAAAGTTATAACTAAACGTGGCTTTGTAAAGATACTGATATACAAGTAGCTTCACCAGGTCCCCACATTGAGGGCTGTCCTAGCCGTTCATGGTGGTGCTGGTAAGTGGGTAACTGATGGAGAAACCCATAGAAATGTTAGAAGAGCTTTAGAAGATGCTTTGCTAGAGGGGTTTAAAGCATATCATTCGGGCTCTAGCCTAGACATGGTAGTCGCTGCCATAGAGGTCTTAGAAGATTCGGGGGTATTTAACGCAGGTGTAGGTAGCACTGTAGACGCTTCTGGCTCTATATCAATGGACGCCGGCCTCGCGCATAGGGGTAGAGCTGGGGCGGTGACCTGTGTTAGGTACCCAAAGAACCCAATTAAGTTAGCTAGGTTCATACTGGAGAAGACTGACCATGTAATTGTCGCTGGCGTAGCAGCTGATGTACTAGCTAGGAAAATAGGTTTAGAGCCTCATCCAGGGCCTTCGCAAAGGGTTTTAGAGCTCTACAACAACTTTATTGTAAGGCTGAAAAGAGGAGAAAGCGTGGAGAGCCCTTTTAAAAGAAGCCTAGAGACATGGCTGAGTATGGGAGATACTGTTGGAGCTGTAGCAATAGATAGAAGTGGTACCTTAGCTGCTGGTGCAAGCACAGGTGGCGTATTTTTGAAAATGCCTGGCAGAGTTGGGGACTCACCTATTTTAGGAGCTGGGTTCTATGCCAATGAATGCGGTGCTGCAGTTGCAACAGGTATTGGTGAATACATACTACTTACTCATGCAACTCTGAAAATAGTTGAAGCAATGTGTAGTGATATCGCTCCAGAGAAAGCTGTCGAAAAAATCCTTAGTATAATAACTAGTCGTTTTGGATCTAATACAGCGGGTTTTATAGCACTAGATAGGCTAGGTAGAGTTGCAGGTCTGTACAATACCCGTGCAATGCCGTGGGGCTACATAAGTGATGAGGGCACCATAAGAGTTCTTGGAATATAGCTGACAAGTTATAGCCTAGGCGTGAGGTTAAGTAGGGTTACTTACAAGTGAGTGTGTAGCATATATACTCAGTAACATAAAGCGATATTATAGCAAAGGCTGTATAGGCAAGGGACTTGCAGTTGAGCAAAAGCAGTAAGCCCAACATAGTTTTTTATATCAGTGATTGGATAGATGAAGATGACTTTGAACTATTTCTGCAGTTTGCCAGGTACTTGGGTAAGGAACGTAATAGAGCAAAATTTGCTATAGATTTAAACAAGCTTCTTCAAGCCCTTAAAGAAAAGAGAGTCACGCCCTCAGATGTCTTAGACCTTTTAATGGGATACGACGCAGAGTTTGAGAGTGGTTCTCTTGACGACGTTAAGAGACTTATGGAGAACCACATACCAACTGTCGTCATCGAGAAGGATATTGGCAGTCTGTACCTCAAGCCCAACTTTTATTTAGGTGACTTGGTGAAGGATTTGAGAGAGAAGCAAGTGATAGTATATGATAGGGATAAGAAGGCGTTTAAATTAGCTAAGCCTATGTACTTATTTTACGTTATAGATGTGCTAAAGAAGAGGGGTGTAGAGGTAGTTGATGCAAGTGGTATTAAGAGAGAAAACCCCCTCCCTATAAAACCTTTGTTTAAGGGCGTACTACGAGATTATCAGCAGGAGGCTTTGAATGCATGGAAAAAGAACAGCTATAGGGGCATCATAGCCCTCCCAACGGGGACTGGGAAGACCATCATAGCTATAGCGGCGCTAGCTGAACTGAGTGTAAGAACACTTATTGTAACCTTCACTAAGGAGCAGATGTTTCAGTGGGCAGATAAAATAGTTGAATTTACAGACACCCCAAAGAGCTTAATAGGATTTTTCTATGCTAATGAAAAACGAATTGCTCCAGTAACAATTACAACCTACCAGTCAGCCTTTAGGTATGTGAATACCTTAGCTCCACACTTTTCGCTATTAATTATCGATGAAGTCCACCACCTACCAGCCGACAAGTTTAAGTTCATTGCCGAGAACAGCTATGCAGATATGCGAATGGGGCTTTCAGCTACTGTTGTAAGAGAGGATGGAAGACATGTTGAGTTATTCCCATTAATGGGGGGTGTTGTATATGCAAAGACTTTGCAAGAGCTTGCTGAGAGAGGGTATATAGCGCCATTTGATGTCATTACAGTAAAAGTGTCGTTAACCCCCCAAGAAAAGACGAAGTATAGAGAGCTTTTAGATAAGTACAGAAGGCTTGCACGTGGAAGGGAGTTTGAACAGCTTGTTGAAGATGCTAAGAAAGGTGATGTAGCAGCTATTGAGGCTCTTAAAATAAGAAGTGAGCTAAGAGAATTGATAGCGAGTTCAGAGAGAAAGCTTGAAGCAATAAAGAGAATAGTTGATGAAGAGCTTGCGAAAGGTAGTAAAATACTCATATTTACTCAGTATGTAGAGCAAGCAAAGAAAATTGCAGAGCTGCTAAACACGTTTTATATAGTAGGAGAGCTTGATGAAAATATTAGAAAAACGAGGTTAGAGCTATTTAAAACAGGTGCCACTAGAGTCCTTGTCTTAACAACAGTAGGAGATGAAGGCTTAGATATACCAGACGCTAATGTTGGGATAATAGCCACAGGAACAGGTTCTAGAAGGCAGTTTATTCAAAGGCTTGGCAGAATACTAAGACCCGCTCCAGGAAAAGAAGCTAGATTATATGAGGTTATAGTTAGAGGTACGTATGAAGAGGCTGAGTCTAAAAAGAGAAGAGAAGCTTTAAAAGCGCTCTTTGACCAGCTTGTCACATTTTTAGACTCTGGTGCTTAAAATGATGTGTCGATTTAGTGCACCTATTGGCAGAGTTGGTGAGGAGTCCTACCCTCATATCGTTCAAATCATGTCAAAATACCCAATACCACTCGGAACATACATAACCATTCCGTTTGAAGCTTACGATATCTCTACCAATGAGAAAAAACAGCATTGTGCTATTGGTGTTGTTAGCTTAACTGCATATAGAAAACTCATTCCAACGACACCCACATTCATAGCTTCCTCAACGCAGTTAGGCATCGACGACGAGAACCTTAGGTACGCACCTTCACGTGCAAGAATATTTGCTGATATTATTGATAGTAGAATAGAGGCTCCTTCAGTGCCTCCAAACCCTGATGCAGATGTGCATTTAGCATCTTCAGAAATACTTGCAAAGATATTCACAGTCAAGTCAGCTGGCTCCATTAGAATAGGGCACATAATTGGAAGACCTGATGTTGAGGTCAGGGTAGATGTGAATGCTCTTACAAAACACCTATTCATAACAGGGACTACAGGGTCAGGTAAAAGCAACACTGTGGCTATACTTGCTGAGAGAATCTCAGAAGTGGGGGGCACTGTTGTAATTTTTGATGTGCATGGAGAGTACATCAATATGAGCGTGTCTTCTCCTGACACTCATGTACGTGTAATAGACTTTAAATTCAATCCGCTAAAGATACCATCTAAATTACTGGCAAGGATGGTCATACCTGAAGCAGGTGCCACAATACAGAGGGCTCTCGTATCAAGGGCGTTACAAGTAGCGAATGCCGTGCTGAGTAAGTTTATTGAAAAATTCGGCGATGACGAGAATTCATTAAAAGCCTCTATAAAGGTGGAGGATGAAGTAAAAAAGATTTTGCGGGAGGTCCTCACCCCCCATAATGTTAGTAACGTGGAGAAGTATGTTAAGACCGTGACTCAAAGCGAAAATATTGTTGAAGGCTATAAGAATCTCGTCACCTTATTGACATCGCACTATGGCAGAGAGTTTGGAGCCCAAGAAGATTCCATATCAAAAGCGCTGTCAAAAGCTGAAGAGTTTCTCGATAGTATACCTCTAAACTTCGCATCACCTAGCATAACAGACTCGTTGAATGCTTCATCGATACTTGTAGTAAACGCCTCTGAGCTTTCTGATGAGCAAAAAGATTACTGTTTAAAGATAATGTTAGATGAGTTGCTAAACTACGCTAAGTACAGCATATCTATAGGCAAGCCCCACCCAGTTGTAATATTTGTTGAAGAGGCGCACCGCTTTCTATCTACTACTAGGTCAACTGTTTCTAGAAGTTCTGTTGAGAAGGTTGCTAGAGAGGGGAGGAAATTCGGAGTTTCACTAGCTATAGTATCTCAGAGGCCGCGCAATCTCGACCCCAATATTGTGAGCCAAGTTCAAAACTTCGTCTTTATGAAGCTCATGCAAGAAGAGGATCAGAGGTTTGTGGTAAACGTCTCTGATGTACTTACAGAGGATGTGGCGCTATCCCTCTCTGCTTTGAACACAGGTGAAGCAATAGTGCTTGGAGAATGGGTTGGAAGGTTCCCAATATATGCGAAAATAGACAAGCATGCAGGTAAGAGGCTTGGAGCGTCTCTTGACATAGCATCTATATGGTCGTCCATGAAGAGCAGGCAGAGTACTATTAAAAGCCTTGCTACCTCTAGTGATGAAGTCTACAAAGAGCTCTCAAATCTCATGTAATAACTGATTTATATAGCCTCGAAATCTATAGTATAGTTACTGCATACAGCGATCTTGTTATTAAGGTATAGGATAATGCTAGCCGTGCATGTCAGTGATACTCATCTAGGTGCAATGCCCTTTGGTCTCTTTTCTAGGGCTAAAGACATATACTCATCGTTTATTGAATCCATAGAAATAGCTCTTAGAGAAAGAGTGAGTTTTTACATACACTCAGGAGACTTCTTTGACTCGCCAAACCCTCCACCCGAGGCATATCTCATCGCATATAGGAATCTTAGAAAACTAAAGGAAAGGAACATAAGGGTTATCGTGACTTCAGGTCAGCATGATATACCTAAAAAAGTTGCAATGTCACCTCTGCAACTACTCCTAGACCTAGGTGTAATAGACACATTGAGCATGAGTGGTGTTGTTCAGAAGGAGTTTGAGATTGAGGGCAAGCGCGTGAACTTCATCTGCGTATCCTACTCTTCAAAAGCCTCCATACCAAGCCTTGGCAAGCCTTTGAAAGAATGCCATAAAAACGTACTTGTAGCACACCTCCTTTTAAAAGAGCTTGGAATACCTAGTGAGCAAGCGGACCTCTCCCTATCTCAAATACCAGGCTGGCTAAATTACATAGCGTTGGGGGACTATCACATAAAGACTGAGCTTAGGCGTGGTGCTGCATATGCTGTTTATCCTGGTGCCACAGAGGTCCTAAAGGTGAATGAGTGTTGTGATAAGTATGTAGCGCTTATTGATTTAAGTGTTGATTTCCCGAAGCCTCAGTACATAAAGCTCTATAGCGTAAGACCGTGGGTGATAGTGAATTACAGGGATATGCGGGCTCTTAGCATTGAGCTTTCAAATAGGTTAAGTGAGATTAAAAGGCTGAATTTAAAGCAACCCATAGTTGTTGTAAACGTCTTGAACTCGTCTATCGAGCCTCTAGAGAGGTATTTAACGCTATTAAGAGATCGCGGAGAAATAGAGTATTTCAGGCTCGTGTACTCAGATAAAGGCGTCTCTAACGATGATGCCATGCTCAAGGTTAGGACTTTTGTTGATGAGCTAGAGTACATAAATGTGCCAAAACTCATAGAGCAAATAGTTAGAGATACGCATTTAGCCCAACTCCTAACAAGCTTAGTTAAAGAGCCTTCTAAGGCGATAGCCAAGAGTATTGCAGATTATCTTAGAGAAAGCCCTGAGGCAACTAAGCTTATAGAGAGTATTACGAAGGTGAGCATTCTCACTAATTACATTAAGTCCAAATCTAGTGATGGTAAGAGCTAGGTGGGTTTAACGCCTTGAGCGAAACTATACTCCTTAGAAGGATTCGCCTCAAAAACATTCTCTCACACGAAAGTACTGAAGTGCGTTTACCCATAGGCTTAATAGCTTTCGTAGGCCCAAATGGCGCAGGGAAAAGCTCAATAATAGATGCTGTGATATATGCACTCTTTGTATTACCTTCTGCTGCAAAGGGGTATAGAGGCGAGGGAAAACGCGGGCTTATTAGATCAGGGGCTTCTGACGGTGCTATAGAGGTTGAGATGAGCATAGGGGGTAGGGTATACATAGTGCAAAGGTATATTAGTGTAAACAGACCTGATACTGCATTCATATACGAAGTTGCTGCCAATGGCAATAAGAAGGTTATAGCAGCAGGTGTGCAAAATGTTGTCAGCTCTATTGAAAAACTCCTCTCAATACCATCTACAGAGGCTGTAAAGTTTTCCATAGTTTCAAGGCAAAATGAGCTTACAAGGTTTATTGAAGAAAATGAGTCAAAGAGAAAGGAGATCGTGTTAAAGCTTCTTGGTTTAGAAGAGCTTGAAAAAGCGAAAGAGATGCTCAAGGAGGTGCTAAGAGAGGTTGAAAAAGCGAAAGACGTGTATGAAGACAGAAAGCGACAACTATTTGAAGTATCCAAAAGGTTAGAGGGTATTAAGAGCAGCATAGATTTACTTAGGAAGAGGAGAATAGAGCTAGAAAACATATATAAGGAGTTGAGTAAAGAAGTTGAGGACTTAGAGAGAGCAAAGGATGCCTTGCTAAGGTTTGAGAGGATTAAGAAAGCCAAGGATTTACTTAATGAGATTTCAATATACAAAAGCTTAGAAGATGCATGTAAAAGGATTTTAAGTGTAGAGCTTGGTAAGATAGTTTCCCGACTTGAAATATATAGGAGTAGTAGGAAGGAGCTCGAGGGGGTTTTGAAGCAATTAAATGAGCTCAAGCTAAGGCTCAGTGAACTAAAGCTTCAAGCTTTGAAAATTCTTCAAGTACCATTTGAAGAAGACAGCGTAGAGAAGCTAATTGATGTTATTGAGAAGAAAATTGATGAACTAAGAGAGCTGAGACAGCTGAAGAAGGCAGAAATTGAGATAAGTGAGAAGTCAATCCAGATAGTGAAGACATCCTCTATTTGCCCAGTCTGTAGAAGGCCTTTGGATGAAGAGCTGAAGAAGAGCCTGCTGAGTGACGTAAGCATTAGGATCAAGAGTAGTAGAAAGCTTGTCGAAGAGTATGAAGCTATGGAATCTATGCTATGGGGGCTACTGAGCTCTATTAAAAGCCTTCGCGATGAGATGACCAGGTGCGGTGCGAAATACGATATGCTACTGCAACAAATGAGAAGGGCTTTAGAAGAGCATAATAATAACAAGCAACTCATAAGTAAGATAGTTGAAGATGTTAAGAACTTTAGGGAGTTGCAGGAGTGCATAGAATTCAATGACTTTAGTTTGGTGAAAACCTTGCAGTGCTTGCAAAGAAAATGCATTGAGTACCTAAATATGCTAAGCGATAGAGAGGTCCAGCTACAGAAGCTCTTATCTGAGCTGAAGATAGGGGGTGATGCAGTGCTAGAGGAGTTCAGCAATCTGCAGTACACGTTATCTAAGCTAGGCATAGCCGCCGAGAAGCTGAGTATTGAGGAACTTGAGCAGAGGTATAGAGAAAGTAGTAAGAGACTTCAAATGGTTAGAGATGAGCTAAGCAAGGTTGAGGGCAAACTAGAAGAACTTGAAAAGAGTAGAATTGATTTAGAGAAGCATATTGAGGAGCTTGAATCAGAATTAAAGAAGTTAGAGAAAGATGTAATTATATTTAATGCTTTGGATGTTTTAACAAATAGTGTTTTGGGTAAGGATGGACTGATAGCAAAGACTTTGACAAAAGAGGCTAGGAGATTATTAGAGTTGTATGCAAATAATATCTTAAGTGAATTTGGAATGGACTTTAGAGTGAGTATAGACGATGATTTTGGTATTGAAGTTTGGAGCCCCTTGGGTAGACTAGATTTAAGGGGGCTAAGTGGGGGTGAGAGCATTGCTTTGGCCATAGCCCTTCGACTAGCACTAGCGTACACAGTCTTCGGTAGGTTACCAGGGTTTTTGATGCTGGATGAGCCAACGCAGTTTCTAGATGAAGAGAGGAGGAGAGCACTATTTGATGTTATAAAGAGGCTTTCTCAAAGAATCCCACAAGTTATAGTGGTTACACATGATAGAGATGTTATAGAGATAGCTGATCACATATTCTACGTAAGTAAGGAGGGGGGGAGGTCTATCGTAAGGGAAAAAAGTGTTATTCAAAAAGAGCTTCTAGAGCTCTAACTCTTAATTCATACCTTACTCTACAACAGGTCCTATGACCTCCTTTCCTACCACTTTATTTATTCTCTCAACTTCTTTATCTACCAATTTTTGAAGCTCCTCGATATCAGCATCTGTTAAGTGATTGAACCTTCCCTGCAATCTTATATAGTGCTTGACATGCTTTCTCTTTGGTACTGGTACTGTCACCCTAAATTCGCCGTGGTCTTGCTCCCAATTTATCCACATAGCTGTTTCTGTTGCAAGTCTAGCAATCTTTATACCAAGCCTTGGGTCAAACCTCCATCCTGTTGTACAGGGCTGAAGCACATGTATAAATGATGGTCCTTCGACCTCCAGCCCTCTCTTAAACTTGTTCATCATGTCTAGGAAGTGCGCAGGATTTGCTGTTGCTACATACGGAATTCTGTGAGCTGCTACAATCTCTGCAACTGGTTTCTTAAATTGAAGCTTTCCTCTTAACACCCTTCCTACTGGTGTGGTGGTAGTCCATGCATGCTGTGGGGTAGTACCACTTCTCTGAATACCTGTATTCATGTAAGCTTCATTGTCATACATAATGTACATTGCTTTATGCCCTCTCTCTAGCATTCCACTAAGTGCTTGGAACCCAATATCAGCTGTGCCCCCGTCTCCTCCTATAGCTATTACATTTATGCGTTTATTTGGGTCTATAAGACCCTTAGCTTTCAATGCCTTTAAAGCAGCTTCAACCCCGCTTGCAACTGCAGCTGCATTTTCAAAAGCTACATGTATGTAGGGCACCCTCCATGAAGTGTATGGAAATGTTGTTGTTGAAACTTCTAAACAGCCAGTTGGGTTAACTATTATTGTATTTGGACCTGCGACCTTTAGCAAAAGCCTGACAATAGTTCCTACAGTACAACCAGTGCAAAGTCCGTGACCTGGGGCAAAGAATTCTTCCTTTGAGATATCAAATACTGTTTTGTAATATACCTTAGGTGCTGAGCTCATTGTCTAACACCCCAATAAATTGACCTCTCTGTGATTGTCACACCCTTTTCAAGTAGTTCAAGACTCTTTTTAACTATTGCAATTACATCTTCCTCTATAACTGTCCTCTGACCTATTGAGGCTATGTAGCTGTGTAAAGCAACATTTAGACCCTTTTTAGAGGCTGTTGTTAGCACCTCCATGGCCACCGGACCCTCTAGCGCTGCCCCAAAACCTATAGCCCTATCTATTACTATTACTGCCCTTAGTTCCTTCAGCACCTTTAAAAGCTCCTCTGTAGGCCATGGCCTAAAGACCCTTAGCCTTATCGCGCCAATATTTAGGCCCTGTTTCTTCATATGGTCAACAGCTTCAACAACAGTTCCATATAGACCTCCGTATGTTAACACAGCAATGTCACTACCATCCATGTTATAAGTCTCTATAAAGTCATAGCCTCTTCCAAACTTCTTACTAAACTCATCAAATACTTGCCTAAGTATGCTCTGAGAATTCTCCATAGCTACTACCTGCTGGTACTTAAATTCGTAGTACCAGTCAGGATTCCCAACAGCGCCTATTGTTATGGGCTTGTCAGGGTCTAGTACATTCCATGATGGCTTTCTTTTCGGTATAAATTCCAGCACTATGGACTTGTCCCTAGCCACATGTACAGGCTCATAGGTGTGGCTCATCATGAAGCCGTCGTAGGCAACCATAGCAGGCAGTAATACATCAGGGTGCTCAGCTACTTTGTAAACCTGAATAATGCTATCATAGACCTCCTGTGCTGTAGAAGCTATTATTGTAATCCATGACGCGTCCCTCGTAGCCATTACATCGCTGTAATCACCCCATATGCTTAGAGGTGCTGATAATGCTCGAGCCGCTATAGCCATGACTATTGGTAGTCTTAGGCCAGATGCTATATAGAGAAGTTCATGCATGAGCTCAAGTCCTTGCGAAGATGTGGCTGTGAATACTCTCGCACCAGTTGCTGATGCACCTATACATGCGCTTAGTGCTGAGTGCTCGCTTTCAACGTGAACCATCTCAGCCTGTAGCTCACCATTTGCTATGAACTCTGCTATCTTCTCGACAACAGGAGTTTGAGGTGTTATTGGATATGCTGCTACAACATCTACATCAGCATCTTTAGCTGCGTATGCTGCTGCATAATTTGAGGTCAAGGGTATCCTTATCCACGCGCTCAACTCCTACTTCACCTCTTCAACAAAATCAATCGCTTTAACAGGGCACTCCTCAACGCAAATCCCGCAACCCTTACAGTAATTATAGTCTACTTCTAGAGTCACCTTCCATTCTCTCCCTGTAGAGGTCTTATAGGGTTTATCGACAATTCTTATTGCAGGTTCTGGGCAGTAAACCCAGCATAAATAGCATCTAACACACTTATCCTGATTTATAATTGGTTTAAATACTCTCCAATCACCTACAAACCTCTCTGCACTATTACCTGGCTGAATGATAGCCCCTCCTATAGGTATGTTCCTCCACCCAACAAGCCTCTTAGTGTAGGATGTCATGCTATCTCCACCTCGTTAAAAGCTCTTCTCAATGCCTGTATATTGGCTTCAGCAATCTTTGGTCTAAAGCTCTCCTTGATGACTTCTTCAATGTGCAACGCGTCGACGACTGGCATCACCTTCACAACAGCACCTAACATAGCCATGTTAACAAACGGTGCTTTTAAGACTTCAAGAGCAATTTTAGTTGCGTCAACTCTAGCAATCCTAACATCATCTCTATTAACATCTCTTCTAACCTCACTAATGCTCTTCTTTGTATTGATGATGAGTAGGCCATTTTTCTTTAAACCCTCCATATACATTGATGGATCTAAAGACGGGTCTAAAACGACTACAATATTGGGTTCTAATATTGGGGCCCTAGTGTATATGGGTTCATCTGAGATCCTCGTGTAGGCTCTTACAGGTGCACCTCTTCTCTCAGCTCCAAACTCAGGATATGCTTGTGCATACTTACCTTGATTTATTGCAGCTTCTGCAAGTATTGTCGCTGCTGTTACTGCTCCTTGCCCACCCCTACCATGCCACCTAATTTCAACTCGCTTTAAATTTGTCATGCAAACACCTTTACAATTCTAAACCACTCATTACATAAAATAAAAATATTTTTTTATACAATCTCAAAAAGTTTTTATACATAATAGACGTGAAGTAGAAATGAGCGTAGTAAATGAAATCGCAAGGGTTTTATGGATCCTGCTACCAGCGTATGTAGCTAATGGCACTCCTGTAGTAGTGGCAAGACTACTACATGAACTTGGTTTTCGGAGGCACCCAGTAGACTTTGGCAAGAGTTTTATTGATGGTAGAAGACTTTTTGGAGATAACAAGAGTTGGGAGGGGCTGATAACAGGAATCTTAGCAGGGATCTGTACAGGTTATGTACAGAGCCTCTATCCATTAATAGAAGGCGCTTCGAGTACAGTCACACTAGGTCTTGCCTTAAGTATTGGGACGATGATGGGGGATCTCCTGGGGGCTTTTATTAAAAGGAGAATTGGGTTAAGGCCTGGAGAGCCTCTGCCTCTAGTTGATCAACTACTTTTTATTATTACCGCATTAGGTTTTTCAATAACTCTAAAGCTGCTAAGCTTCTCATTCTTTGAGTGGCTCATTGCAATAGCACTTACGTTCATACTCCACGTTATAACAAACTTTCTTGCCTATTCCATAGGCTTGAAGAGCGTTCCCTGGTAAAGTTTCGGTGTAATGAGTAAAACAATTCTTTTTGTCACCTACTTGGTTTTATTGTCAAACATATAAAGCAAGTGTATTGTGCTATTTATTTGGTAGCTGGAGAGTGAGTAGGGCGAAAGTAAAGCCCTTTGCATATATAGTACTTGGTTTCACAATTTCATGGATCCTAATGAGACTTTTAAATAGTGTTGAAAACTTTATTGTTATAGGACTAATACCGTTTATTGGGTTCTTACACGAATTGCTCCATTTGATCGCGTCTATGGCTGTAAGAGCTACACGTAAATTTGCCTTGAGCGGATTGCTAATAGGATTCAAAGTAACTACAAAAAGCGTTGAAGACTTCATCGCAATTGCTTTACTACCTCAAATCATAAGCATTCTGCTCTTCATTCTATATGTGTTGCTAGAGTCGAGCGTTATCCTAGCGTTAATACTGATACACGTAGCTATATCAGTTGAGGATTTGAGCAAGGTAGCAAAATACTTAATTGTGTACTATAAGTAAAAGACGTGAAGTGCTACAGGAATTTGCAAAATGCTGTTAAATGAGATCCTCAAGATTATTCCAAGAAAATTTAGCGCTGAAAAGCACAAGAGGTTGTATATTAATGCCGAAAATATTGATAGGAGCCATTTAAAGAGAGTTGAAAACATTGCCCTTAAGGGATTTAGAGTGGCTATAATAAGCGCATTAAGATACAGTGGCTATAGAGTTGATGAAAGAGTGTCGCAAAATGCTGAAAACCTTGGGCCTAATCCAGATATCCTTTGGTTGTTGTTTCGTGGAGGAGACCGTGTTGTTGTGGTCATTGGCGATTCAACTTTTCAAACACTTAGCGACAAAGCTTTAGAGAAGTTTAAAGATGTTTACACAAATTATTTGGTTGGAAAAGGTGTGGATGTGGCTAACACTTTGTTTGCCTCCTTAGATAGCCTAGAGAGCTACATCTTAAGAAAGTTATTCTTAGCCGAAATACGCATTGTGAAAGCTAATGAAAGGTAGTGTATAAAGTGAAAAAAGCAGTAGTAATGTTTAGCGGAGGAAAGGACAGCACTTTTGCTCTTCTTGTAACACTCTTACAAGGTTTTGAAATCCCAGCTATAGTTACATTTACACCCCTATCCAATTACCCTTGGTATGTTCACAGGCCGTTCATAGAATACACGGATCTCCAGCTCCAGCTACTTTCTATGTCAAATAGACATGTGAAAATACCACTAACATCGAGTGAGAGAGATCTAGAGAAGCTTGAAATAAAGAGGTCTATAGAAAATCTCTATGAAAAAATACCTTTTGACTACATTGTAATAGGTATTGTGGCAAGCGATGCGCAGAGGACTCTGTTCCTTGACATATGTGATGCTATGGGTGTTAAATTGTACGCACCTTTTTGGGGCAAAGACCCTGCACAACACCTACTAGATGTTGTGAAGACGGGCATAGAATTCATTTTAACATCAGTGAATGCGTGGGGTTTGCCAGTAGAATTCTTAGGACAGGCAGTAGATTTAAATCTAGCTCTTAAAATTATTGAGTTGTCTAAAAGGTACGGGTTTAATCCTTCGTTTGAAGGTGGTGAAGCGGAGACCTTTGTTATATACACACCACTATTTAGGGAGAAGAGAATTTGTGTTGAGCACAAGACCTACGTTACGAGCTATTTTGAAGGCTATGCGGTGCCCCAAAAGGTTTATATTTGTTAGCATCACGTCTTGCACAGCTTGAGAATATCTTCTTGAATTCTATGTGCACACAGATAGAGTTTCTTTCCATTCACGACGTAGACTATTACCTTACCCCCCTTAAGGAATTTTATAGTGTCAATACTGATGCTCTTAGCAGAGGGCTTGATAACGTCTTTGATGCAAACATTGAAGAGTTCTAGGGCGCAGTCATTAGCATCGCATTCGAATATTTCTTCAGGGTCGCAGAACACTGGGACTATAACCTCATCAAAGATTAGTGAAGCCCTTATTTTACTACCTTCAGCTTCAGGAATATTTACAGACATGCTATTCGCCTCTACATAGACTCTTTGGCTGAGTCAAGCACCATAAATTCTTCAAATGAGTTCGCAGAATCTATGGCTATTGCAAATTGAAATAGCGTGTCAAAGTGCCTTCTCAAAACTGCTATATGAGGCCTGTATAGGGTTAGCTTTGAACCTTGGTTATGCTCTATGCCTAGGAACCTTGCTAAGATCCTTGCTGCCACAGGGTCTTCTACATAACCCATACCTTCGCTTATATCTGGTCTTAAAATAACTATTATTGGGAGTTGTAGCTTCTCAAGCTCTTCGCTACTTAAGTGCTGCTTCAACTTCTCAAGCTCACTTCTCTTAAATACGTGGATAGTTCCATCACGTAGTGCGACGTGTGGTAGCTCCATATTTAGCAATTCTCTCAGTGTAAAACGTTTAAGTGGTAGATGCTTATTAACTATCTTAAGCTCGAACTCTAAGAGCTTTCCTATTCTATCGTGATCTCTCTCAAACATGCTGGCTCAAGTTTTTACTACAGTTAACTCATTTAAATAGCTTATAATGCTTTTCTAAAATTTGGTTAGCAGTCTATAAAACAATAAATTTATTAGCTTCTTTTTCAACACACCCTATTTAGTGCTTAGAGTTGAAGGTGTGCAAATATGTCCGAAATAGTTATTGAAAAAAGGAGGAGGAAGAAGAGAAAGCTTATTATAGAAGACAGCAAAGTGAGATTTAGAAAGAGGTTGGAGCACTCCTTTGAGCTACCCCCTGAAATAATTGACTGGGTTAAGAAGCATGTTGATTTGTTAGACTGGCTTGTGTTCGATTCAGCAATAGCTTCAGCACTAAGACACCCACATAGTATAAGAACTCTAATATATCTTCTATATGCTAGAGCTAATGGCATTCCAATAGCTCAAATAGCTAAAACATTAGACATTGCGCATGAACAGCTGTATAGGCTGGAGAGGCTTCTCACTAGAGCAGGTCTAAAAGACGCTGTATATAAAATGCTAAAGCCTCTTCAACAAACTTCGCCATCTCAGTAATATTGTAAAATAATTAGTTATTTTTTAATGGACCCGAATCAAACCTTAATATGGTTTCTGCCCCTATAAAATTAATTGTTGTGAGGTCTATGTGCAAGATTTACTATGAGGTAATAAGGGTTTCATCGATGAAACAATTCGATCTCATAGACTTAACAGAGCGTGTCGAAGATGTCGTTAGAAAGAGTGGCATTAAGAATGGTCTTTGTCTCGTGTTTGCACCCCATGCCACTGCTGCAATTATAGCTAATGAGAGAGAGTATGGATTATTACAAGACATTTTAACTTTCATAAAAGAGCTTGTGCAACCGGGGAGGGGCTGGAAACATAATGCTATTGATGATAATGCGCATGCCCATATAGGTTCGGCAGTGATAGGTTCTGAGAGGGCTTTTCCAGTAATTGATGGTAAGCTTGTTAGAGGCACATGGCAAAACATATTCCTAGTCGAGATGGACGGCCCTAGAAGTGTTAGAAACGTTATTATCATTGTTATCGGAGACTAAGGCTTATTTAATAAAGCTTTATATACTACATAATGTTCTTTATTAATCTAGGGAGTGTGAATGGCAAAGGCCATTGTCCTAATAAACACTGACGTGGGTACAGAAGAAGAGGTTGCTAAAGCACTTTCACAGGTACCAGAGGTTAAGGAAACGTACATAGTTTATGGAATTTACGATGTGGTTGCTGTTATTGAGGCTGAAAGTTTTGATAAGTTGAGAAATGTCGTGATATCAAAAATTAGGAAGATGCCCCATATAAAAGCTTCAACAACGTTGATTGTCGTTGAAAAGTGAATTACATAATGACATGAGCGTTTCTCGTGAATGGTGTGCTCAGGAGTTTGCTATAAATTTTTTACTCTTCTCAAACAATATTTATGGTAAAGAGATAGATCTGTGTAATATAGCTTAGTGATATGTGATGAGCACTGCGAGTTACAATGATGTTGTCGAATCTCTATTAAAATTACATAAGTGCTATAGAGTGCAAGGGCTTCTCAATACCGATATTATTACTAAGGTAGACTTTTTCTCAAAGCCTCATGCAACATTAGCGCTGGCTACAATGCTATGGGTAATTAATTCAACTAAGAGAAACACTTTAGGGTATAGCGATATAGTAGCTCTACAGAGAAGAACAGCGATATTTCTAGTAAAATCAGATGTAAGTGAAATAGAGTTTTTGAAGAAGTTATTAGAGTTAGCACCGTCAAAGCTAGGCTTGGACATCGCGTCAGCTTCAAGAAGATGCATGGTTGAGTATCATAAACTTGTTGATATAGCGAAGCTTCTCAATTTAATTAAGGAGATAATCTCGTTAATCCCCATAGCTACTCAATTGCAAATCCCTGAGAACTTAAAGAGAGGCAAGGTGCCATGCTTAAATGACTATGAAATGCTGCCATCCACAAACGCTATTGCTGACACTCTTATAAAAACTATGTATAGCGAATTTGAGAACATGAGAGAGCTACTTGAGGACCCCTACTTCGCTCACGCTATGGATGTTATGAAGAGAAAAATAAAAGTGAGTCAATTAAAGCCTAGTGATATCGTTGCCTTTTCCTTAGTTGTATTAGCTATACTAAGGTATCACAAGGGTGCGCAAATATGCATTGAACCAGGTATAGATGTAGAGACATTGTGTAAGAAAATATACAATGACTTGACATCCACAGGTGCTGATCCCACAACATCTGATATTTACACTTTATACCAAGAGCTATCCATGAGAAGCCTTATGAGGAAATAGCCTTGGATAATGAGTCTGAATGGAAACATTCATTCCTATTTATAGCTCACAGAGGGGCTTCAATGCATGCACCTGAAAACACATTAACAGCATTTAGAAAGGCTTTGGAGATGGGGGCTGACGCTATAGAATTCGATGTTAGAAGAACATATGATGGAACCCCTGTGGTTGTTCACGATGAAGATCTTAGGAGAGTCGCAGGTATTAGTAGAAGAGTTTTGGAATTAAAACTCGAAGAACTAAAGAAAATTAAAGTATTCGGTATTGAAACAATACCAACGTTAGAAGAGGTGCTGCAAGAACTAGGGGGTAAGGTGGTCATGTTTATGGAGATTAAGGATGTGGGGCTTGAAGAAGTTGTTATAACGCTGATCAGACAGTACAATGTTGTTGACCAAAGTCTTGTAATATCATTTAATTACAGTATCCTAACTAAGGTAAAGGAGCTCTATAGAAGGGTAGAAATAGGTTTGCTTTCAAATACGCCTAGCATACCAATAAGTGTTGCCATAAAAAGTGGCGCTATGGCTATTTTGCCAAAGTACACAACAATTACACCACAAGTAATTAAGGAGGCTCATGCCAAGAAACTTAAAGTGTACACTTGGACTATAAATGATGTTGCTCAGGCGTTAAAGGTAATTAACTATGGTGTTGATGGCATTGCCACAGATAACCTAGCGCTAAAAAGTATGATTTCTAAGCAAGCAACGCTTACAAGGTTTTTTAAAAGATGATGAAACTCCACCCCTGTTGAACTGTGATGACAATTCCTTTATCTGATGCTGAACTTCCTAAGTTAAGATATCTATGTTCTCTCCAATGCCCCTCTTCATGGCTTGCTGGTATACATACCACGCTGTTATTGCATCTTGTATTGCTAAACCTGTTGATGTAAAAATAGTTATCTCTTCAGGCCTCTCCCTGCCCTTCTTTAGACCCGCTACAACTTCTCCGAGCTCTGCATAGATATCACCCGGCTTTATAATGCCCTGCGCTATTGGAACATTGACTTCACCACTATGTATTGCCTGCTCATAGTCATCAACTACGATCTTCGCCTTTCTTAAGATCTGCGGGTCAAGCTCTTGTTTTCCTGGCGCATCAGCACCCATAGCATTTATGTGTACTCCTTCTCTAACCCAGTCAGCTAACACCACAGGCTTTCTTGAGGGTGTCACTGTCACTATAACATCAGAGCCTTGTGTTGCCTCACAAGCTGTTTCAACAGCTTTTGTCTCTATATTGAACTTCTCTTTAATGGTTTCTGCCAACTTCTTCGCCTTCTCAAAGACTATGTCGTGTACCTTGAGTACATCAATTTTAATCACATGTGTTAATGCCTCTATGATGTAAGGAGCCATAGCCCCTGCCCCAATAATACCTACACAAGCACTTTTACCAAATCCATACAGGTACTTTGTGGCTACAGCTGCCGCTGCACCTGTTCTAAACCTTGTTATTGTTGTGCCATCCATTATTGAAAGAGGTCTCCCTGTAGAAGGCTCTATGAGAACTATTATCGCCATTACTGTGGGCAAGCCATACTTCAACGGATTTGAAGGATGTGAGTTCACAATTTTGACTGAGGCTATGTCCAGTGATTCTATATAAGCAGGCATAGTTCTCAGATCGCCACCGTACTTTGTGAAGTAGAGATAAGACTTAGGAGGCATTTGAACTCTCTTCAATCCCTTTTCCTTAAACGCTATTTCAACTAGTTCTATGACTTTCCCCATATCAATGACATTCTCTACGTCTGCTGAACTTAGGAAGAGCACTTCAAGCACCTTGCATCCCAATGGTAGATTATGTGATCTACAGAAAAATAAATCTATTTTAAAGTGTTTTAAAGATTATATAAGCAGGTTCATGATGGCGCATACTCAAGTTCATATCTGTTAATACTGAACCTAATTTCTTTTCCCAATACCTTAGATAAAAACCCTGGTAGCAAATCCTTTACCAGAATCTTGAGTTCTGTACCTGTTGAAATTGGTATCAGAATGCCAGAGCTCTCACCACCACCAAAGACAAACCCATTTAAATTCTTTACAAAGTCCAAAATTAATGCAAACTGCGTTTTCTTAGTGAGATGCCCGTGAAACTCTATGGTGACCGCTATAGGGGCTAATTCGTCATCCAATTGCCTATACATAAACGTAATGTAGATTACCAACTCCTCATCTTCCTTACTCGATATGAAGTGCACAACATTATGGCCAAGTACTCGCAGCTCTTCGATAGCCATGAAGATGAGTCTCCTGTCCTCTACAACATCTTTTAAAAGCTCTACCACTTCCTCAGGCTTCATGCTGAGTACCTAAAAACCCCACTTTTTCACAGCCCTTTCTAATACAAATTTTAGTTTAACAAATTATAAATCAAGTACTGACTAAGAGACTAGGTGATGCAGCGTTGCAAGAAGGTGATATTATTAGCTACCTTGAGAAGCTAGCGCTTCTTAGATTTACTGAGAGTGAAAGAGAGAAAGTAAGATCTGAAGTAACTAAGATAATTGAGCTGTTCAATGAGTTAATGGAAGTTAGAGGCCTGGATAACGTTGAGCCTCTGTATCATGTAGTAGAAATAGAGCTGCCGTTAAGGGACGACGAACCCTTAGATAGAGTGGACGTAGACCACGAGCTCTTATCTGAAAATGCCATTCTCGAAAACGGCTATATAAAAGCTCCTAAGACCATTGGTGAGTAGTGTGAGCCATAAATACCTTTCTATGCCAGTATTCAAGCTTTTGCAAGAATTCAAAGCGGACCCTATGAAGATTTTTGATTACCTAGATGTTGTCTATAGAGTTATAGATAGTGTTGAAACTAAGGTGAGGTCCTTCATAACACTTGTACCTCAGGACGCTATTTTCAAACATGTAGAGAAATTGATGAAAGAAGGCAAAGAGAGAATTAATTCTATGAAGATATTTGGCATTCCCATAGCCGTGAAAGACGTCATCTCGACAAAAGGCATTAGAACTACCTGTGCTTCAAAAATGCTAGAAAACTACATCCCACCATATAACGCTACCGTAATCGAGAAGATAGTGAATGAAGGAGGTATAGTAATAGGAAAGACAAACATGGATGAATTTGCCATGGGCTCTACAACAGAAACTAGCGCTTTTTACCCAACTCATAATCCATGGGATTTATCTAGGGTTCCTGGAGGATCTTCTGGAGGGAGTGCTGCCGCACTAGCAGCAGGTGAAGCCCCTTTGGCACTCGGTTCCGATACTGGTGGTTCTATAAGGAACCCTGCAGCATTTTGTGGTGTGTATGGCTTAAAACCTACGTATGGTATGGTGAGCAGATATGGTCTAATAGCCTATGCTAGTAGCATGGATCAGATAGGCCCTATGGCGAGAAACACTATGGATTTAGCCATTCTTCTCAACGTAATTGCAGGGTATGACCCCAAGGACTCAACGTCTCTCCCTATAAGTGCTAGAGACTACGTTTCCCTACTCAAAGAGTTAATGTATAAAGAGCCCAGGCTAAGAATAGGCTTAGTTAAAGAACTATTTGAGAATTCTAGTGAAAGTGTTAGAAGTAGTGCTTATAAGGCTGTTGACATATTGTGCTCATACCATGAATGCGTGCCTGTTTCTTTACCATATAGTAAACAGCTTGTTGCTACATACTACATTATTGCGATGGCTGAAGCGAGTTCAAACCTGGCTAGATTTGATGGTGTGAGATATGGTTTGAAAATTTCTTTTGAAAATAGGGGCTGGGATGAGGTATATTCAGATGTTAGAACCAAGGGCTTTGGTTACGAAGTTAAGAAGAGAATAGCTTTGGGAGCATATATTCTAAGCATAGGATATAGGGATATGTACTACATTAGAGCACTGAAGTTTAGAAGAATACTCAAGGAAACCTTTGACAAAATATTTAAAAGCGTTGATGCAGTAATAAGCCCTACAATGCCTATACTACCGCCAAAACTTGGAGAGTTCTTTGAAGATCCCTTAAGAATGTACCTAGCAGATGTTAATACTGTAATAGCAAACCTCATAGGGGCACCTGCTATTAGTATACCTATAGACTTCTACAATGGCTTGCCAGTAGCTATTCAAATAATGTCTAGGCAGTTAACTGAAGAAATGTTGTTGTATCTATCGATGCAGCTTGAGGAAAAGACAGGTTTTAGAAATATCATAGCTGAGGTGCATTAAATATGCATGTAAATAGTCTAGAGGTGTTGATAGGTTTAGAGGTCCATGTTCAGTTAACGAAGTTAAAGTCAAAGCTGTTCTGCCCCACTCCTGCTGATTACAGGAAAAGCCCTCCAAACACACACGTATGCCCTGTATGCCTAGGCCTTCCTGGAACCCTACCCGTAGTCAATAAAAAAGCCATAGAGTATGCCATAGCCGTTGCAAAGGCTCTAAATTGTGAAATAAGCGATAGACTTGTTTTTGTTAGGAAGCACTACTTCTACCCTGATTTACCAAAGAACTATCAGATCTCTCAGTATATAGGTCCAGGTTTTACAGCAATTGCTAGAAATGGCTATGTGAAGATCTTTGTAGATAGAAATGCAAAGGTTGTCAGAATTAGAAGGGTAAATATTGAGGAGGACCCAGGCAGAATAGTGTATATGGGTAGCATTGAGACAAGCCCCTACAGCCTTGTGGACTATAATAGATCTGGTGTTGCATTACTTGAAATCGTCACAGAGCCTGACATGGCGAGCCCTAGGGAGGCCAGGGCATTTTTAGAAAAGCTTATGGCAATACTAGAGTACCTAGGAGTCACTGACCCAAGGGAAGAGGGGGCTTTTAGAGTTGACGCGAATATTTCTTTCAAAGGTTTTGGAAGGGTGGAGGTTAAGAACATAGGTTCTGTAAAAGATGTAGAAAAAGCGTTAACATATGAAATAATAAGGCAGAAGAAAATCGTTGAGCAAGGGGGAAGTATAGAAAGGGAAACGAGGCACTGGAACCCTGATAGAGGTGTGACAATTCCTTTGAGGTCAAAAGAGTATGAAGAAGACTATAGATACTTCCCTGACCCCGATTTACCACCTCTGAGAATGAATAGGGACTTTATAGAGAGAGTAATTTCTACACTACCTGAGCTCCCTGACAACAGAATTGCTAGGTTCACGGTGCAGTATGGTTTAGATGAGTATAGAGCAACAGTACTAGTATTAAATAAGTGGCTTGCCGATTTCTTTGAAGATGCTGCTAAAATTTACAATAATTACAAGAAGTTAGCCGACCTACTTATAACAGACTTTTTGAGGTGGATAAATGAATATGAATTATCACCGGAAAACCTTAAGGTAAAGCCATTGCATATTGTAAAGCTCTTAAGGCTGTGGGATGAGGGCACACTATCTGTGAAAATGGTTAAAGAGATTTTACCGCAGGTTGTTAAGGAGGGAATTGATATAGAGGCTTATGTTACGGCTTCCGGATATGTAAAAATAATTGATAGAGATTACCTGCGTGAGATTGTTGAGGAGGTTTTAAGAGAAAACCCAAAGGCGGTTCAAGACGCCTTAAGCAATCCTAAGGCTATTAATTACCTGATTGGTCTTGTTATGAAGAAAACGGGGGGCAAAGCTGATCCACAAATAACTAGAGAGCTAATTCAGAAGGCTTTAGAAAAACTTAGGTAATAGGATCATTGCGTGGGTTTTTCATCAGCTTATCAGGTCTTAAAACCACAATCATCTCCTGGATTTACTCCTTAAGCTGAGTCCTTAAAAGCCTTAGTTTAACTATTTTTAGTAATTCAATAGTATTTTTTATAGTATTTGCTATTTCAGCATCGCTAATAATATTGACTTGTACCACCATCCTCTTGAAGTATTTCTCTAAATTGCATACATCCTCATTTTCTATAGCAATGTAACTTATTTCACCCGCTATACCTCGCCTACTCTTCAAAAATTTATTAAATGGACGCAGTCACTGAACACAACTATGTCCTCAACGCCTGCAACACCTCTTATTACTGCACCTGCGACAGCATTATCAATTTTTTCTACAACTAGTATTCTACTTTCCTTTTTTAGATGCATTGTTTAAAGCCTCTTCAAATTTTACTAGAAAATCTTCAACCAATTTCCTAGCTTCATCTACTACTTCCTCAAGTACCTCCAGGGGGTTTCTAGAGCCATCAGTTAATATCACAACCTCTGGGTACGATATCATTGGGTGTTCAAGAATATATGCTGAGTACACTACGCCAGGTTTTTTCAAGGCTAATTTAGTTACTAAGTTTGGTAGGGAGTGCCTATCTTCATCATAAATTACAAACCTTATTTCCCTATCTGTGAGTTTCTTCAATTCCACATTTACTACCATTACAAAGTACCTCTGCGCTCTCTTCATTTAAAACTATACAAGCTAGTTACTTAAAGGCTTGCTTTACTTTAAATGCTGTTTAGCTTTATAAGTAAGATGTCTCCTTACTCTACCATTACAATATTGCAGGGATGCTGTAATATGAAGCCTCCTGCTTCAAAATTGCTTTACACTTAGTATTGAATCCTTTCTTCGTAGCAGTCCAATGCACTCTGCCAAGGAACTGCGAGCTCCTCACTTTCATTTAACACATTGCATTCTCTTAGCGTTTCAAGAGCTTCAGGTATGCTAATATTGTATAGCACTATAGCTGCTATAATGGCTTTCTTAAGATTGTGAGAATATTTTAGATTAGCAGTTTTGTCAATGACTTTGGCTATTAACTGTGCGTATGCTTGCACAGTTTCTAAATCTGTATCAGCATAGATAGTGTTTTTCCTAATGGCTACCCCCGTCACACCTTGCCTTTTTAAAACCTCTGCTAATACATCCAGTGGTATTGCTTTATGCACAAACTTAGCCAACTGCTCAGCTGTTAATCCCTGTTTTGGACTAAGTGTTCTTATCTTTGTAAAGTGCGCTATATAATTCTTTATCTTAGTTATTGTAGCCTCGACAGAGGGCTCTAAACCAAAAACCTTGAAAACGATTTTATCTTGTTTCAATTCTGCATAGAGTTCAGCTTCTAATGCGAGTTCCTCGTCTAGCTTCTCCAAAAGTTCAACACAAAAATTCTTTGAAGGACATGAGTATGTAAAGCTTCTCTCTACAAAGACTCCCTCCAATACACATCACTTCATTTAAATATGTAGTCTGGGGCCATTTTTCTCATCTCTGCGTTGCCACAAACCCTGCATTTTAGCACCTCTCTTTCTTTGATGAGTGGAGCTCCACACTTAGAACAGTAAGCTGCTACAACCCCAAGCTTAGCGTCCTTCATTGTAACTATAAAGGGTATGTAGCTGTTAAGCACCTTAATTCTCACAACATCACCAAGTCTTATGGCATCATAAAGACTCTGAATCCTTGCCTCCGTAGCTTGTGATATGTGAAGCACGCCTCTAAATTCATGTTTTAAGGGCTTGTTAATATCATAACCAATAAACCTGATTATAGCTACTTCATCTCTCATCTGCTCTACAACACCAAGTAGCACATCACCGCTCTTCGGCATTTGAACGCTTTTTACTGGCTTTACATACACCCTTCTACTAATTATATCATAAATAGGCCTACCCACTATAAGCGATCTAACAACACCATTGTCTACGTAAGCTCCTGTATGTGGCACAAACTCCTCTTCGACACATAGTTTATCGCCAGGTGTTACAGTGAGCTGCTGTTTCATGCATTGTCACCTTATATTCTTCTCAATTTTAATCATTGCAATGTCAAATCTGTGAACTTTCTTCACATGAGTTTCGAATACTTGTGGAATTGCCATGACGCCTGTAAGCAAAATTGATATTCTATAGTCCTCCTTATATTTCTTTAACACCTTTTCAATTGTGCTAATCAGCGTATCTGAATGCTTGTGTATAGTGTATATAACACGTGGTTTCAGGTCCAGTGCTGAAGCTAAAAACATCATATCCATACCATGCCTGTAAATACCGAAGGGAGGATTCATAATTACAGTATCCGCGCTCCTCAGAGCCATTTTCCTTATATCTAGGCAAATAAAAAGAGCGTTACCGTTATCATGGGGTCTGAGAAAGTCCCTTGCTACGGCAAGAGCATTGCAGTCTATGTCTATGCAAAAAGCTGTTGCAGCTCCTAGTAGTAGTGCTCCATAAGCTAAAATTCCTGTGCCACACCCAAGGTCTACGACTACCTTATTCTCGATATCGCCGGACATGTAAGCATGCCACAGCATCTCACTTGCAACTCTACTATCACAAACATATTGCTCGAGGTTGCGTTTAGGAGCAGGAAACCCAGGTACTTTACTAAGCAATACCTCAAGTTCCTTCTTACTCCTCATCACCATGGGTACACGTACCTGTCCATATCCTTGTTAAGAGCCATCATAGCTTCGCCAACTGTTATAACAGGTCTCCCATAATCAGCTAGTTCAAAAGCTATATGAGGGCAGGCAACAATTACTATTGCATCAAAGTTCTCTGCCCCTATGTTATTCAGCAAATCTCTGCTTATTACCAAAGCCTTAGTAACAACATATTCCTTACCAAGTTTTCGAAGCTTTTTAGTTAAAGTATCTATTAAATGAGGTCTGTGCTGTCCGTAAAAACCGTCAATAATAAGCCATTTGCGAGCTTCGAAGGCTTCTCTAACCTTCCATAGCCTTACACGAAGAATTCTATGCACGTCTTTTTCAGGGCTCCAAAGGGTATTAGTATATGGATCAACACATAGGGTACTAGTACGCTTGCCTAATGCCATATTGTGAAGAGCTTGTGTAATACAGTGAAACCTGCCTCCAGATATTACAACAGTAACATTGCAATCGCTGGGGTTTATAGGCATGCACCCGAGTACTATGCCTCTATATGAGATGTTGCAATCTCTTAACTCTCTAGCAAAACTATATATCTCTGCCATGTGCTGAGCTGTTGTTTCGACACATATTGTTGCTGCGTTTAAGAACTGTTTGCAAACTTGGTATAGCATTGAGATGATCTTGTCTCTATCTATGCCTCTGTAAGCACCTCTAACAAATAGTGTGGGAAGCCTTGGCTTATAGTACTTGTACTCCACATGACCAATATGAATTATTGCATCAGCTCCGAGCTCTAGAGCAGCATATTCATCTACAAGGCAGGAGCCAAAGGAGGGGTTTTGTGAAAGAACTATCTCTAGTTCTTCAAATCTACTCTTTATGCTCTGCATTATCTCGGGAGCACATATTTGAAGCCCTTCTGGTAGTTGCAAGAGAACCTTCTTAGCCCTGGTCTCCCTAAGGAACTTAACTATTGTATCTATCTCAAAATCGTAATTACGACAGTAGCTCATAGACCTTTTACTTAAGCCCCTTTATCTCAATACTACACTTAACTGGTAATTTTGATGCTGCCCTCCTTAACCCCTCCTTTAAAAGCTCAGCGTGCTGAGCCAGGCCTCTTATCTCAATTATTTCATCTAATGGCTCTATGACGGCCGCCAAGCCTACGGGCTTTCCAAAAGCTCTCCTCATACCCTCTTGCAACCTATCTGCACCAGCAAAAGCCATCATTTTATGCTCTCTAAGTACTTGATGTGGATACTTCTTAATTATTAAGAGGAAGTTCTGCTCTCCTACCTCTGTACTTAGAAACTTGTAGACCATTACTCTTGCTGCTTCTAGAGCGTTATGCCTCACGACACCTCTCTCCATTGACCTGAGTGTCGCTACCACCTCAGCACTAAGCTTTGTGTTGCCCATGACAAACTTGGTTATTTTTGGTGGTGGAACTCCATGTATGTATTCTTTCCTAGTATAGGGGGGTTTTTGTTGGTGTGTATAACACCTAGCAGGCTTCTGCGGCATTTGAGCACCCCTATATGCACTTTGCTAATCTATTTGCCAGTCTCCTTATAAATGTTACTAGAAAACCTACTTCACTTGTGGATAGCGTTGCTTTTTTCAAAAGATGCTTAAAAGATAGCGAAAACATTTCATACTGTCTTTCATCACTTGCCACAAGCCTTGCCAGTTCCTCAATGTATTTCTCAGCTACTCTCAACTGCTCCTCTTTTGCTTTATCCATCTTCTCGATGAGGGATGGTCTATTAAGCATCTTATAGAGTTCGTATAGAACTATTGCGACTGCGTGACTAAGGTTTAAAACAGGGTAATTAGGATTTGAAGCAATGTGCACTAGTATATCACATTTTGCAATCTCTTCTCTGGTAAGCCCAACACTTTCTCTACCAAAGACTATGGCAATGTCGGTATAGGATCTCGCAATTTGAATAAAGCTTTCTAATTCTATGGCTTTTCTAAGAACATCCCCACCAACAACATCTACAACAGCTGATGTACAAGCTGATATGCCAACACCTTTCAAAGAATCTGCCAGGTTTTCATAAACCTTGACCCTGCCACTGTACAAGTAGTCCACACCATTTGCAGCAAACTTCTTGACCTCTTCAGATAACACATTTACCTGCGGTTTCACAAGAGCTAGCTCATCTACATCAAAATTTTTACAAAGCCTTATAATGAACCCTAGGTTGACCTCCCCTTCAACACCTACCACAACTACTTTAATCAATTCGCCTCACCAACTCTGCAACTAGCTGAACAGACGGTCTCATAGAAAAAGCTCTCGCACACGAGAATTTCAACGCATTTACAATTACTTAACAATCTCTGCAAAACCTTGCCGAGGTTTTGTAGTGATGAAATTACAAATACAATTACACAATCCCTTCCGCACACCCTTAAAGAATCGTCGAAGAACTCATTCCAAACAACTAAACCCTCCCTACCACCACTCCACGATTTCGCAAGCCAACCTCCGTAATCCTCAACTGGCAGATAGGGAGGGTTAAACAGTATTAACTTCATCGATTCCCCCCTTAAGCAACTTGCACTATCACACTGCACAATATCCACATAGGTATCAAGCTCATTAACCTTCACAGATTTTGATGCGCTGTCCACAGCACAAGGAGATATATCAATTAAAACAGCATATACATTCAATAGATCTTTGTTTAGAACATTTTTAAGTACAGAAATCGTTACATAGCCTGTACCACAACCAATTTCTACTAACGTAAAACGCCTTTCAGCAAGCCTTTCTATCAAATAGCGAGCTCCTTCAACAATAATGAATGTGTCGTCTGAAGGTATGTATACTTCCTCGTTAAATATTGTGACAATGCCTTCTAATGTACTCACCATTACTTTCTTTGATTTGCAAGCATATGAACCATCTTCTCTAAGTCCTCTACAGTTAGTTGGTACACTCTCTTTTTCCATATTTCCAGTGACCCACATATCTCTGCTGCGCTAAACTCCTCTAAACATCTCTTTAGGGCTTTATCTACTGTTTTTCTCCTGAAGGAAAAGAGGCATTTAATTATGTGTTCAAGTAGCTGAGACGTGGTATCATAGGCCTTTTTTCGCTTTAAAAGAACTATGGCTGAGTGTACATGCGGTTTAGGGTAGAATTTGTGTAAAGGTATTGTCTTAATGTACGTTACCTCAAAGAGGTGCTGAAGAAATGCTGTAATCTTTCCATAATCTTTGCTCCCAGCTTTTGCCGTAATTCTCTCCGCAACTTCTTTTTGAATTGTTATCAACGCTAAATTAAATGAGCTTTTAGCTATTGATACCAAAAGTGAGGATGTTATGTGGTAAGGTAGGTTACCAACAACAATATCGCATCCCCTCATAGAGGGTACAATCTTTAAAGCATCACCAATTATAATATCGACATTGGGAAACGCTTCTTGAATTGCCTTTAAAATTCTCGTGAATCTCTTATCCACCTCTATTGCTATCAATATCTTATCGCTATTTAGAGAGGCTATATACGTCGTTAGATTGCCTACGCCCGCCCCTATTTCAGCAATGCACTGATGCTTAGTTGCATTTTCCCTCAATATGCTTGATATGTATTTGAGCTCTGCTACATCGACTAGAAATGTTTGACTTAGTTTCTTCTTTAACCTTATACCCTCCTCCAATAGCAATTTTTTTACTAGTTTGTAGATGTTCCCCTTGGATGAAAGTATTTTGCGGGGATCTACTACCATGGTTCACTGTATCCTACTCTGCTGTACAGTAGCTCTAGGTAATTCAAGAACTTGTGGTCTGCTGAGGGTGGGTAAGGCTCTACAAATAGATAGTACTTTTCAGTTCTTTGCAACTCAATTATTATTCTGTCAATGAATAGCTTTACTGGGTCTGATATCTTAACCCTCTTCTTAATGTCTTCAAAACTAGTAAACGGGCTCTTTCTTCTCTCCTCTAAAATTAGTGATAGGGTCTTTTTGCCTATACCAGGTAGTAATTCTAAGCTATGCATCCTAATATTTATTGCCTCAGCTACATTAAAAAACTCAACAAACACACGCTCTTTCTCTTCAACAATTTTCGGTAAGAACTTAGCTAAATTCTCCTTGGCTATTGTAGTTAGATCTTCGTAGAGAAGCCTGTCAAAAACCTTCAAGCCGGGTCGATCAGGTGCTGAGGCTATAGCAACTCTTTCACCAATTAAAAGTGCCTGACCTTTGCTAGGTATTATTTCTACTAGTGAAAAGTACCTTGTGCCAATACCTTGAGCTACAGGAGATGTTCTGTGAAAGGAATGCTTATCATAGGGATTGCCTGTTGGAGTGTAATCTAAGATAATAGCAAATTCGTCTGGCACTATCTGGAAGCGCCTAGCCTTTGGTCTCATAAGTTAAATCCCTAAAAAACTATGCCTTTTTTCCACTACAACTTCTATTTATCTCTTCAACAATGCCTTTTAACACATTTTCATCAGGGATACTTTCTTCGAATACTAAAAGTGTTTTGAGCTCATCAATTGATTGGGGAATTATGTTGAGGATCATAGAAATTGATGCTTCTTTAAACCCATATTTTTTAAGTTCGTTATACAGTTCTTCAGCAACATCTTCATCACATTTAACCACTCTATCTAGATATTCCATAACAGCCCTAGCAAGCTCAGAGACGTTACCTCCTAGTTTCTGAAAATACTTTTCAAGGAGTTTCTTAGCAACAGCGTTGGGAATGTCGTGAAACTCTAGAACCTCATATGCCATTTAAGCTCCCCAACAGGCTTATAATTTAAGAGAATTTTCTGTTCATAAAAATTTATGTTTGTTTACCTAATAGCTTTAACAGCATTTTTCTCTGTTCAATCCTTATCTTGCTTATTTCGCTAAGCTTTTTCAGAACTTCATCTATTCTCTCATTCACCTCAAATGCAGGCTTAATGTGCTCTGGTAATAAAATCAATTTCTTAGTTTTCGACCCTACACTTACTTTAACTATGACAGCTCTTCCTCTAAACCCTACTACTTCACCAACCTTACCGACGTACCTCCTGTGGGGCATGCCTCCATGGATTGCTGGGTTCACATCTATGTAAACCTTGTCACCCAATCTATACTCAATTAGTACCCTACTAAGTGGTGGAACAGCACCCTTCTCCCTAATCCTCTTCCTAAACAGCCTTCTTGTTCTATGTCTAAGCCCTTGAGGTGCCTTAACCATTATCGCAACCCATTAAAATCCTCTTAACCAGTACTCTTCATGTGAATGGCTTTATATATATTCATGAACATGTAGAACATCTAGCATAAGGCAGCTTAAATTTGTACCCAAAACTTGAGAGAAATTAGGAGAGGTTCTACCATTATCACCTGTAATAAGCTCCTTAACATAAAGCCCCCCTTCGCACTTTATCAGTGCCTCAAATACGTGAGGGGACACGTATATGGTCTTTACCTGTAGCACATGTCTATAGCGTACTCTGTCACGTTTTCTTCTAAGGATTCTAGTGGGCGTTCTCTGCATCACCATCTTGTCTTCAAAAGCTTTTTCTAAATTCATAAGGTCTTCATTTTTCAACGCTTTCTCTGAGTATATGAGAGCTCTATAGATTTTAGATGCAGCTATAGAGCTCTTTTTCATTCTAGAAACAACTTCGCGACGTACAGTCATATTTAGATCGAATTTTATCCATTGTGAAAAAGAGTTTAGAATGTCTTTCAGAGCCCTCAAATCAATTGAGAATGAGCTTGGATTTTTGTATTCTAATACAATTGGTCTACCACTCCCCAGCATCCTAACATCCGCATCTTCTCTTCCAGCAATATGCATAATAACGTCAGAAGCCTTAACATGACCTAAAGTACTCTTGACAGCATCCTCTATTGCTAACTTATACCTCCTTGTGCCATCTTTTCCCAGCCAGATATTTTGTGAAATCATTCTTCCGAGCTTTCTGTAAACGCCATATATGTATACCGATCTTACCTCTTCCCTTATGGTGTTGTTTACTAAATCTACTATGTAGGTAACTTGAGGGGCTTCAAAATCAGCTTTAGCACTCGTCATTTGCTGAACCCTTTTGCCTACCTCCCTCTTAATCTCTCTCTTAATGCTTTCCCAATACTGCAATTGGAATTCCTTTACTATAATTGACTCTTTTTCAATCAGGCTGCGGGGTGCTACGACACCTACTAAAAAGCTCTGCCTTTTGCTTTCAGTGATATTCTTTGCAATAAGCTCTGAAAACCTGCTTATAATTTCATTTAGACGATCCTCACAGATATAGCATTTTAAAGGGATTCCTTGGGGTTCTACATTAAATTCTTTATAAAGTTCTGTCAAAGGCATCTTGCTATTAATTAAGACCTTTTTTAAAATGCTAAGAGCTTCTTTGTCACCTTTCAAAACTCTCTTGTGTAGTTCCATTATTGTAGCTATTTTTAATGCCCTACCCCTTTCATCGTTTCCCAAACTCTTACCTAAATAAGCAAATAGCCTACCGAGGCACCTATCACATAAGGGGTACTTTTCCAAGATTTTAGCTACGGTTGCAAGAATGGTTTCACTGAGCATCTCATTGGGGCTCATTTCTACCCTACTCTGCTTTTATATTTGTTAAATCTATACCCAGCCTCTGGAGAAACGTTCTTCTTCTCCTAATATTCTTCATCATTGAGTTGACAAGTTCGTAGTACTTAAACAATTCTTTAACATCCTCTACTGTAGTGCCAGACCCTATAGCTATTTTCATCATTCTATTCTTGTCAATTATGTTAGGATTCCTCAATTCCTCAAAAGATAGAGAGTCTATTATAGCAATCCACTTCTTCATCTTCTCCTCACTCAACTTCAACTGTTTGTCATCTATAGGCAAAAGAGATAGCCCTGGGACCATCTGCAGAATCTTTGACAAGGGCCCAAGCTTCTTCATAGCTTGAAGCTGTAGGTAAAGGTCTACCAATGTGATTTTGCCTGTGGCTAGAGCTTTTGTAAACCTTTTTTCAACTTCTTCGCTATACTCTAAAGACTTTAACTTCTCTATAAGCGTTGTTAAGTCGCCTAAGCCTAGAAGCCTACCTACAAATCTTCTTGGTTCAAACACCTCTAACTCTGGTATTTTCTCGCCTGTCCCAATGAACTTTATCACTGCTTTTGTTGCCGCCACTGCTGATAGTGCTCCACCGCCTTTAGCTGTGCCATCAAGCTTTGTTATAGTGATGGAGCCTATGGGTGTTGCCATGTGAAACCTCATGGCGATGTCATAAGCTTTTTGCCCTATCGACGCATCTAAGATAAGCATTATTTCGTCTGGATTCACATTTCTAGCCATTTCCTGCATTTCCTTAAGCAATGCCTCCTCTTCTCCATATCCATGCCTACCGGCAGTGTCTATTATAATTATGTTGTTATTTTGCCTTAAACACGTGTCAACGCACTTCTTAGCTATTACCACAGCATCATTAGACCTTGGATCTCCGCAGAATGCTACATCAATTTGCTTACTTAGTTGATATAGTTGTTCGTAAGCAGCTGGTCTGTAAACATCTGTGCAAATTAGGCAAGGTCTATATCCGTATCTCTTGTAGAAGTAGGCTATTTTTGCAGCTGTCGTAGTTTTTCCTGAGCCCTGGATCCCAACGAGCATTAAAATATATGGGGTTTTCTGTGGAAATACTTGAGGCTTTACATCACCTCCAAAAAGCTCTGAAAGTGCATCATAAACAATTTTTATAAACCATTCATTTTTTGAAACTAGGGGTGGGGGCTTCTCCTTGAGAGCCCTTTCCTTAATGCCGCTGGTTAGCTGAAGAACAAGCTTTACATTTACATCTGCTTTTAAAAGTGTTTTCTGAAGCTCCTTAACGAAGTTTTCAACAGCTTCTTCATATGAACCTTTTCCTTTTAAAAAATTTGCAACTAGGTTTTTGAGAGAATCCAATACCATTTTACAATCCTACAACATTTTTTACCTGACTCTAGATATGAACCTCCTACCTAGAGCACTCCAATACTCCACCTCTACACCTGGTGCTATCTTGCTTTTCACACTTTCGTCAGCTGGCATATCAACTTCAAAAGTTTCATAGCTTTCACTATCCATTACCTGCACCTTATCCCCTAATACAGCTATAACTTGCCCTATTCTCTTATCTATTATGGGGATCTCAACCCTCTGATCTGCTGGACCCACAAGGGTTTTTCTAGAACCTGTAAAGAGGCTTATCGCTACAATGTGTACCTTTGCACTACCATGTTTTCCTGTCTTTGCTCTTGAAACCTCCACAACTCTGCAAGGCTCTCCATCTATGACTACGTAGCCACCTTCCCTTAAGTCGCCTAACTCTGCATAGTCTACACTCATGGTATCACCGATAACTATATTTACGTGTAGAGATATAAGTTCTTAGCTTAGTTAATAAGGTTTTGAGCAAGGGTATGCACATGAATTTTAAGTCTATTAGGAAGGCGGTTGAAGAGCTCTTAATGAAAAATTCAAGCACTGTGCATGTAGACATTCTCTATGATATGTATATCGAGTTTATAAAAGAGTTTGTAAGATGTGTTGATAGGAGGTTTAAGAATGTGAAAAAGTGGGATATAGAGACCCTTGATGTGGCTGTAGATGTTGTTAGTGACAACCTTGGAGGGAGTGCTAAGGTCTACGAGGTCTGGGATGAAATTTGGGATGCGAAAATAGGTAAGAGAGATGTAAAATTAGATATTGTGAAGATCTTCTTAGACATTATAAATATGGCTGAGAGAAAATATGGTGAGGAGCCGGTTAGTAAGTGATGCTTGGACATTGCTAAGAGATTTTATTAAGGAGTGTTTTGGTGAAGAGGTGTCTAGTTATTTAGAGAAGGAGTTCACAGCACTACTATTTTCCTCCTTTAGAGGCTGGACTAGGATAATGCTTTACCCTAATCCAATGCACGAAATGATCTTGAAGAACTCTAGGGTATTGAGAGTCGTTGGTGGAGGGGTGCTGGCTGGGTGGCTATGGGGAGGAAAGTTCGTTCCATCACCCCACTTATACAACTTCATATATGATACTTATCAAAAGATGGCGTGCGCTGCGATTGCAATGCCTCAAGGTGTAAAAGCATTTTTGTATGGTAATGACCTGCTTCTAGCATCGCTTAAAAAAATATTGCCGCCTGTTAGGAAAGAGAGATACGTGGCTGTAATAGATTCTGAGGACTTTAAAGCCATTGGCATAGGAGTAATGCTCTATGACGAGGATGAGATTAGAAAATTAGTGAGGAAAGGACAAATGCTTTCTGCTGTAGTAAAGAACGTATTTGATTTGGGTATACATGTACGCAATGAAAAATTTTTTATTTAGTAATAACGCTTATTAGCCTTAGAAAGACTAGCCTGTACTCTAAAAACGTTAGAGTAAAGGTGGTGATGCGTTGTTTTGCCCTCGCTGCGGAACACTACTAGTACTTGACAAATCAAAGAAAGTGTATAGGTGCACAAAATGTGGCTATGAAGCTACGAACCTAGGCAACAGGGTTGTGATGACTAGGTCTTTTCAGCACAATAATAAGGAGAAAACTGTTGTAATAGACTCTACATCAGTATCTGCACCACCCACAGCAACGCTAGTAAAAGGACATGTGAGGTGCACAAAATGTGGCTATGAAGAAGTGTATGCTTGGCAAATTCAAACAAGAGCTGCTGATGAGCCTCCTACAACATTCTATAAGTGTGCTAAATGTGGTCATACATGGAGGGAGTACTAAGAGCTAAAAAAGCTATAACCCCCCAAGCATACTGCATACTAAATTGAAGGGCCCGTCGTCTAGCCTGGTTAGGACGCCGCCCTTACAAGGCGGAGGTCCGGGGTTCAAATCCCCGCGGGCCCACTAATCTGTTTCATCTTTTTCAGCAAAATTAGAATTAGAACAAGTATATTACAAATAGGCCATAGCGTTACTGAGGTTGCCTTTACTTCGCAAAAAGTTTTGCAGAAGCTTAATCAAGATACTAAGTGGTAAATGGATGAGGTTTGCTCTGCTTTGCATTAATTATGCACCAGCCCTCATTTTCCTCTTAATGTACTCTAAAAGCTGGTAAGGTGAGGGGCCTCTGCAACACATAGATACATGTTCTCATCGAAGACTCTATAATACTCCACACTCTTTGGCCAGCTATACAAAAGTGTAGTATAAATGGTTTTAGTGGTTTTGAAGGTGTATACAAAGGTATAACTCCTTTCTGAAGATCTTCTGCAGCAAATGGTTATGAGAGACACGCGTAGGGCTTTACAATATGCATCTCGTAAGCCCACACTCTTTGAAAAAGGCAAGGTCTCAGTAAGTATACTCGATAGTTGTTTTGATGGTGTGTCTGCTGAGATCTATGTTTATACCCTTTAAATCCTCTATAACAGACTTTGTGGAGCCCTATAGGCTCTCCAAGCCTACAGCAAACCCTCCACATTTCTTGCACTCCTCACTTAAACTAGCATACATATTCATGGCAATTTGGTGCACAAGCATACGTGCTACGACTTTTATTTGCAGAGGTCCTAGTGACGAGAGGATACTTGTTATGAGCTTTGCCGCTTCTTCATCTCCCTTTAAAGCTTGCTTAGTGAGAAAGTGAAGGCTTTTCCTGCATGTCTTCACCTATATAGCGCACATAACTTAGTATTGTGTGCATTCCTTTAACAATTCTACAACATTTTCGCTACTATTTAGACTAAGGAGTGTGGCAAAAAGAGCCGATGCTATGGCGGATGAGAAGGCCCCTGCTGCTTCCCTACTCCACCTCTTAACATTTGCTGCAAAGGCTAACGCTATAAGAGAGAAGCGCAATAGCATTGAATCTATCCGCAGAATTGCGTCTGAAGCTATACTCCTAATGTTATCTAAAGACCCCTCTGCAAAGTCTATTATACGACTTAATCTATTTCTCACCTCAACTAATCTATTTAAAGTATTTGACATGGTGTAAACGAAGGATTCGTCAACATCTTTTTCAGAGCTCCTTACAGCAATTTTTATGAAGACCTCTAAAGAATTTCGAATTTTGAGTATGGCGTTCCTTGCCATTTCAATGTCGCTCGCCAAGGGCACTGCTAAGTCTCTAAAAGCTGGGCTAGTCTTAATTACGTGACTTATTTTTGAAATAATGTCTAGAAGCTTCGATGCATCGGCTAATGAGATGCAGCAATTGTCTCCTCTAAGGCATATGGTTTCAGCTTGAGCATCTGGGTTCTTCATCCTTCTTCACGAGTCGTAGGCTGCCCACATCATCATCTATAGCGTTATAGTGCTAAGCTACTTTATATGCTTAGCACAAAACGTAAGACCTTTTAAGCTATTCTGAATTAGTGCTACATCATTTGCTCTCAGTAGGAGAGATGTTAGTTTCTGCAAGCGTTTTTCTTTACATGCTATTACGTGGTTGCTTAAAGTAATCTAGCAATGTCCTACTCTTAGCTCTCTGCGATTTTCCAAGTACTTCTTTGCTCATGCTTTCCACAACCTTCTTAGTGAGCTTCATATCCTCTTCAAATAATGACCTTAGCTGGGGATTGTAAAGCGCAGCTGCTGGATGAAGCGTTGGTATTACTAGCATAGAAAGGCTCAGCATGTTTAAATTGAATATTTTTCCTCTCATCTTCATAACACCATTCCATGAGTGCCCCCCCAGAGCAAAAATTTTTTTGCCAGCTACATTACCTAATGTCACAATCACTCTGGGCTTTAGTAAAAGTATTTGAGACTCTAAGTAGGGGCTACACGCCTCCACCTCCTCATCCCTTGGCTCTCTGTTGCCTGGAGGCCTACACTTGACAACATTTGTTATGTAAACACTCTCCCTCTTTACTCCAAGGCTTTCAAGGATCATCGTCAAAAGCCTGCCTGCTGCTCCCACAAAGGGCCTTCCCATTTCATCTTCTGTGGCTCCTGGGGCCTCCCCTACAAGCATTATATGAGCGTTTTTATCGCCTTCTCCAGGCACGGCATTTTTCCTACTTCGGTACAAAGGGCATCTATTGCATTTCTTTATTGCTTCTTCTAGGCTTTGCCAGTCAGAAAAATAACCCCTATCATTGTCCATCTTTACCGCCTTTCACCTTGTCTTAATAATAGTTTATTACCCACTTCATCACATTTTTACTGAAAACTAGTTAAAAACTGGAGTGTTAAATCAATGATTGTGAGTGAGGCCCATGGGCTTAAAACATAAGAAGTACATCTATGTTAAAAGAGCTGATGGGGCCTTTGTTAAGGTTAGAGTTTTGAAGAGTAGACAAGAGGATGAGGGTAAGTACATAGTCGTTGGGCCAAAGGTTGTTAGACCTCCGAGCACTGCTACTATAATTAATGAAGAGAGCCTACCTGAGTCTGTAAGAAAGGAACTTTATAGCATATAAAGCAAGTATTTAAGAGGGCTACTTGGAGTATATAGGTAACGATGATGAGGTCGACGTTGTTGGAGCTCATGACGAAGGGTCGATAGACTGAGTCAGTACATAAAGAGCCTCCTTTTACACTTTTCTACACACATGTGTGCACATTCATCTATATCAATTATTTTAGCTTCTAGAGTTCTCGCTTTAGGATTTGAAATACCATTTACATATATCCACACAACTCTACTGTGATCATTCTCATCAACTAAATGCCTCACGTACACTGGGCTCCAATCTCTAATTGGAAAGTCTAAAGATACAATAACTGTACAAAAGTCTAATTCATCTTCGAATTTTCTCGCAAGTGCTTCAAGTACTGAAGGATAGAGATACGTATATACTATTGTTGGCCTTGGTTTAATTTCTAATAAGTCTACTTTGAAAAAATCCTTGCATATTATTCTAGCTTTGTCTCCTAGACCAAGAATATTGAATGTCACTTCTACAATGTTACATAGAACTCTATCAATCTCTATACATATAGTAGTAGCACCAATTTTTGCAAACTCCAGTAGAACTCTTCCATCACCACATCCTAAGTCAAGAACAACATCTTCCCTACTCACTCCTAATGCGTATTTTAAGTACTCTACAACAATCTTTGGTGAAGGGATCCACGGTGCCACAGACATAAAAATTCTGTTACAATCTGCAGTTTAATAAGCAGAAAGCGAAGTAATGACATAGGCTATGATGATAGCGCTCTTCGCTGCAAATACGTGATGAAAAGCAATCCAGCTGAATTACGTACTCTGACCAGAATTTCCATCATAACATTTTATACACACCATCAATAAATTTAAAATTTTGTATGTGGATTATGACGAGGTTAACACAATGTCTCAGAGGCACAGATTTTGGCAGTTTGTAGAGCTTGGCATAGATCCTTATGTCACTGAATATAGCTTTGACGTTAATGAGACTTTGGCTAAAATTAGGGAGAGATATTCTCATTTGAAGAGCGGAGAAGAGTCTCAAGATAGATACTCTGTTGCTGGTAGGATTCTTGGAATTAGAAAGCACGGTAAGATAGTCTTTATGGTGTTTGACGATGGTACAGCACAGATTCAGCTAGTGTTCAGATATGATGTTGTTGGAGAAAACTTGTGGAAAATTGTTAACATACTTAATGTAGGTGATATTATAGGTGTTATTGGAAGACCTGTGAAGACGCTGAGGGGGGAGCTTTCATTACTTGTTGAAAAATTCAAAGTTCTAGCAATAACCTGGAGAGATTACCCTGAGAAATGGCATGGTCTCGCAGACGCTGAAAAGCGGTATAGGCTAAGGTATCTCGATCTCATGTTAAATAAAAAGGTTAGAGATGCTGTAATAGCAATTTACAGAATTGAAAAGGCGTTTAGAGACTTCCTTGATTCCAAAGGCTTTATAGAAATTCATACACCAAAACTTCAGCCAGTCTATGGAGGTGCCCTTGCAAGACCTTTTGTAACTAAGATGTTTGCCCTTAATAGGGATGTGTACTTAAGCATTGCCCCTGAAACTTATCTTAAGAGATCTGTTGTAGCAAACTTCTTTAAGGTATATGAAATAGCTGTTTGCTTTAGGAATGAGGATATTGATGCTCAGCATTACCCAGAATTCATTCAAATAGAAATATACCAAGCATTTTCAGATTGGAATGGTATGATGAAATTGGTAGAGGAAATGGTCTCATATGCTGTAAAAACAGTGTACGGCGATTACAAGGTTGAAGTGGGGAAAGACGGTGACAAAGTGGTGCTAGACTTTACACCACCTTGGAGGCGAATACCTCTTGAAGAGGCCATCGAAACATTTGGTCATGTTAAGGTTAAGGGTAAGAGCTTTGAGGAGCTACTTAAAATAGCTGAAGAACTCGGTATTAGGGTGCAAGACCCTAGAAAAGGTAAGCTACTTGAGAAGATATTTGAAAAAGTCGCTCAACCAAAAATTCAGCAACCAACGTTCATAACATTATTCCCAAGAGATGTCTCACCCCTAGCAAGACCCTATAGAGAAAACCCTGAATATGCTGAGAGATTTGAGATTTACATTGGAGGTCTGGAGGTAGGTAATGGGTATAGTGAGCTTAATAACCCGATAATTCAATTCCACTTTTTTAGTAAGGAAGAGGAGCTTAGAATAAAGAGTAAAGAGAAATTTGAAGAAGTAGAGCATCACCCAATGGACAAAGATTATGTGAGAGCCTTAGAGCATGGCATGCCCCCTACAGCAGGTGTTGGAATAGGCATATACAGGCTTATAATGATACTACACGGACTGGATTCGATAAAAGATGTAATACCATATACTATTGTAGAGCAAGATGAATTTAACACTGTTGCTGAGCAGCATCCCGATATCCTGAAGCACTATACTGAAAAGCTAAAGCTTGAGTAAATTTAAGTTAGAAGCTTATTTTCATCGAAGTTAATATACCAAGCTCTGAATAGCCTTTAAGTGTAAGAGGAGAGACTATGCCAATAGGTCCTGCAGAAATTTTTGGCATACTCCTACTTCTAATCATTGTAATAATAATACTCTCTAAGTCTATTAAAATTGTGAAAGAATGGGAAAGAATGATAGTTTTGAGGCTTGGTAAATATGTTGGTATCAAAGGTCCTGGCATTGTCATTCTAGTACCATTTATAGACAGAGGTCTTATTGTTGATACCAGGATACACACTATTGATGTACCTAAGCAAGAGGTAATAACAAAAGATAATGTGACTGTGAGAATTGATGCCGTGGTCTACTACAGAGTGATAGATCCTGAGAAGGCTGTGATGAAGATGCGCGACTACAACTATGCAATAGCTATGCTCGGTCAGACAACAATTAGAGATGTAGTGGGTCAGCTAGAACTAGACGAGATTTTAACAAAGAGAGACGAGATTAATAAGAGAATCCAAAGCATAATTGATGAGGTTACAGAGGCCTGGGGCGTGAAGGTATCTATGGTTACATTAAAAGCTGTAGAGCTACCTGAGGGGATGATCAGGGCAATGGCTTATCAGGCGGAGGCAGAAAGAATTAGGAGAGCTAGAATAATTGAGGCAGAGGCAGAAAGGAGTGCAGCTCAAATACTTTCTGAAGCCGCATTGACGTATGAGAGACACCCAATTGCACTGAGACTAAGAGAATTACAAACCTATGTTGACATAGCAAAGGAAAAGAACGTGATAATAATAACTGAGAGCATATCTTCGAGGACAGCCGCTGAGGCTATAGCTTCTGCTCTAGCTATTGAAAAGGTAAAGCCTTCTAGTGGGGGGTCTGCAAAAGGGTAAAGGAGTAAAGAGATCATGACTAAGGTAAATGGGCTCATCCTAAGTCAATGCTGTATACTTTCAACTATGACTCTAGTGATGTTCCTCATCACACTTTTACAGTTACCACTCAATGTACAGTGCCAGAATAGTGAAAGTAGCAGTGTGGCAATACTCATAAGATTGCAGGGTTCTGTAGGAACTATTGATGTGCCAACAGAGATGTTCATTAGGGATGCGCTTTCCCTGGCTGAGCAAAGAGGTGTCCCATTGATAGTTTTAGTGGATAGTTATGGCGGTTATGTGGATTCTATGGTTAATATAGCAAACATGTTTCTAAACTCTAAAGTCCCAGTATTGGGGTACATATATGACAAGGCATTAAGTGCTGCCAGCATAGTTGTTCAACCCATGCACATCATAGGAATATCCCCTTATGGTGTTATAGGAGCTGCTCAGCCTATAACAGTAAACCCTGTTACAGGTCAGTACGAGTTTATAAACGAGAGCAAGATAATAAACAGCATTGTTGCTATGGCAGTGCGTTATGCTGAAGCTAGGGGGAGGAATGCTACATCAGTGCAACTGTTTATTACGAGGAACCTGGTTCTCAAGGGCGAGGAGGCTGTTAAGAAGGGTGTTGCAGATTTTGTTGCTGTAGATTTAGATGATTTTATAAGTAAATTAAATGAAAGGAATATTAGCATAAAATACGATAATGTTATAAAGAATATCACAATTAGTATAAGCAGTTATGAGGAATATAGACCTTCACTATACATCCAGGTTTACACATACCTTAGGGACCCTACAATCAATTCTATTCTGTGGTTTTTAGGTTTCTTTGGGACGTTCATAGCCCTATTAACAGGCAGAATAGATATACTGCCACTAACGATAGTCTTTCTATTACTAGCACTACTAGGAGGCTCCGTAAATCTCAACATAATCTCCATACTGTTAATAGCTCTAGGGTCTCTACTCATAGTCATAGAGTTCATGTACCCAGGGTTTGGCATACTAGGGGTAGGCGGCATAATAGCTCTAGTCTTTGGGATTCTCCTCATGCCCATATCACCTGCAACTCAAGTTACACCAACTGTTATAGAGAGCCTAAGGAACCTTGCACTAATACTTGGCAGCGGTCTTACTGCATTGCTCTCAATTATATTATATAAGGCTGTAGAGGCTGGAAGAAAAAGAAAGAAAGCAGTACAAATGGTGTCTAATAGATTAGGCAAAGCTGTAGAACGTATAGAGCCTGGAAAAAGGGGTAGAGTTCTTTATGAAGGTGAGTACTGGTTTGCTGAAAGTAGTGATGTGATTGAGCCTGGAGAAGTCGTTGAGGTAGTCGATAGAAAGGGGTTTGTACTTGTAGTCAAGAAAAAGCAATATAAAAATAGTTCCTTTAGATAGCGCTCTTGTTTAGTAGAACTATTCTTCCTCTATTTCCTCTATTTTTGCCATTGGTGTAGCTGAGATTCTCTCCCTAACTATGTTCACGATTTTAAGAGCTTCACTGTAACTCACATGCTTAGCTGTTTGCATAACCGTTGAAAGTGTTGATTTCAGGGAATCCTCTAAGCTTTTACCTGGCTGTATTTCTAACTTTACTCTTTCAAATATTGCCGGCGTAGGCTCTAGCACAGCCCCTCTTTTTAGTATTGATAGAGTTTCATTAACTGGTGTGACTATAGCTGCGCCAACCTCTCTATCATCTAACTTGACGGCAAAAACCACATCACCATCAGCTGTCTCACCTAGTTGTACTACATTGTATGCCACAGCTGCTACTGTTAACTCTGTTACTTTTGCTAAGGCTTGTTTAACTATAGTGTCTATTTGATCCTTTGGTACTCTCCTAAATGCTTCTACAACTAAGGCATCCCACTTCCAAACAATATTCTTGTTGGCCTCGTCTACATCGTATTCTATTCTAATCCTAACAACATCACCCTTATCCACCTTAAGCTGCTCCACTAATACAGTATAGAGCAATCTATTGAGCTGAGCGGTTGCGTATGCTATTTTCTGTCCCCACTCCTTATCCTTCTTAACGTAATCTCTTAGTTGGGCAAACAATGTCCTTCTAATTTTATCTGCATAAGCACCCGCTATTACGAGACCAGAGCTCAGCAAAACCATGGGTTTTCTCACCCTAAAAAATACGATTTTTGACAAACTCAAAAGCTTATATGAAGCATCTATCAATACTACTGCTGATACTGCACCCTTTGAGGGCTTGCAATTAAGGTGCTCTGCATTGGTAGTTAAAGGACCTAAGGTATACGTAGAGCCTCCGGGGCCTAGAGCTAGGGAGATTATAGAGAAGCATAAACGCTACATTGCTACTACAACTCACGACCCTGAAAACTTGCCACTAGTTATTGAGCGAGGTGAAGGCGTGTGGCTGTACGATGTTGATGGTAATATGTATCTAGACTTTGCTTCTTCGATATCAGCATCAAACCTAGGCTACCCCACACACTCTGAGGTAAAGAGCGTTGTAATTGAAATGTTGAATGTGCTGGCTCACGCTGCTGGTACAGACTTTTTCAACCCGTATCAAGTTGCCCTAGCAGAAAAACTCATAAGAATATCGCCTGGTACATTCAGTAAGAAGGTGTTTTTATGTAATAGTGGTACAGAAGCCAATGAAGCGGCGATAAAGTTACTCAGACACTCAACTGGTAGAAAGTACTTTATAGCATTCATAGGGGCTTTTCATGGAAGAACCATGGGGTCCCTGAGCCTCACTGCATCAAAACCTATACAAAGAAAGACCTATATGCCTATGATGGATGGAGTGATACATGTTCCATACCCCAACCCCTACAGAAATCCATGGCATATCGATGGGTATGAGCACCCTGATGATCTTATTAATATGATTATTGAATACATAGATTACTGGATATTTCAACACTTTGTATCTCCAGACGATGTTGCTGGCATATTTTTTGAGCCAATCCAGGGTGAAGGGGGCTATGTGGTTCCACCTAGAAACTTCTTTATTGAACTACACAAGCTTGCTAAAAAGTATGATATCATGTTAGCAGATGACGAGGTCCAAATGGCGTTAGGGAGAACAGGAAAAATGTTTGCAATTGAACACTTTAATATTGCCCCTGACATCATAACGATGGCTAAGGCCTTAAGCGGTGGAGTCATTCCAGTTGGAGCAACAATATTTAGAGCTGAACTTGATTTCACACGAGGTGCTCATAGCAATACTTTTGGAGGTCATGCCCTAGCCTCAATGGTCGCACTAAAGACAGTAGAGGTTGTAGAAAAGCTCCTACCCCATGTTACGTCTCTTGAGAAAATATTCAAAGAGAGGCTTTTCGAGTTAAAAGATAAGTATAGTGTTGTAGGTGATGTAAGGGGGTTGGGACTTGCCTGGGGGGTGGAATTTGTTAAAGATAAAAAGAGTAAGGAACACGATGAAAAAACTAGAAACAGAGTCTTATATGAAGCGTTAAAGAGAGGGCTTGTTCTTCTGGGCTGTGGCAAGAGTAGTATAAGGATAGCTCCACCAATTATCATATCAGAAGATGAAGCTGTAAAAGGCTTAGAAATACTAGAACAAGCCATTAAAGAGGTCGCGCCCAGTTCTCCATAATAGCCAGATATTGAAATGCTGATATGTGTGTTTGTGGTACTGCCACCTTGCAAAAAGCCCATTTATTTTTCAGCTTACCTCCCTACACAAGACTTTGGAACAATATTTGCTCAACTTCTTTAAAAACGGCTTTATACTTAAAAATTCTAGTATGTGATTCCGGTTCAATGCATTTTGGTGTAAGTCCGTGAAAATAGAGTTAGAGCTTGTCGAAATTTATAGGTATGAAGGGCTACCTGGTACGAAGTACAGATTTAGAATTAAGGATACTAAAATTTACCTCAATGTAACTGCATCAAGTCTTGAAGAAGCGACTAGGAAGGCTGAACAAATTATAAAAAACCTAGAACTTGATAGATATCTGAATAGTATTGAGAGAAATCTTAGGTAAGCAACTTGCCCACTAAAAGCATTAAATGTATAGTCTGTAATAAAACCTTTTTTGAAGGACAAGGAGTAAAGCTAGTCCTAGGAGGAAGAGAGCTGTATTTTCACTCAAAATCCTGCGCACTGAAATTCTTTAAAAGCATGGTATTGTATCTAGATCAAAAAGATCTTGAGAGGGCCGTAGTCTCTACTCTTAAAGAGTTTGAGCAGAGAATAAAGGAATTGGAAGAAAGAAGTAAGAAGCATATAGAAACAATACATTAAGAGTATCCCTCACTATTTTTAACTAGGATAGCTCAGATTATTAGCCTGACCCCTTCCCACTCTAGCAGGAATCTCCACCCTTTGGCGGGGGTTTGGGCTACATTCCTTCTTTGTAAGAAGAGGTTATACTGTAAGTGTTTATGCCCTGGGGCACATAGATGTTAAGGGTACCAAAGTTTTGAAAGCTTTATCAAGTAGCAGTTAGTGAAGCGCAGGCTCAGATAAATAGACTCCAAGTCCAAAGATTATGGAGCGGTATTCGGTAATCCCAATGTCGCATAATTTTTAATTACTTTAACCTGGCTCTGATAAAAATATTTAGCTTTGCTTATCAACCTCTTGGTGTGTTTATGAGTGCAGGAGAGATGCATATTAAGATAAGGCCTGCTACTGATAGAGACTTAGATTACATAGTAGCTATAAATATTGAGTGTCTCCCCGAGCACTACCCTTTATCGTTTTGGATAGAGCATCTGAGCAAATTTGGTGATACATTTTATGTTGCTGAAATTAATGGAAAGATTGCTGGTTACATATTAACACGTATTGAGGAGGGGCCATCTTTTTTCCAACATAATAAGAAGATTAAGAGAGGTCATATAGTGAGTCTTGCAGTTAGAGAAAGTTATAGAGGTAGAGGAGTGGCATCTTATTTGCTATCAACAATTTTAGGCATCTTGAGTAAAACTTATGAGGTGTCTGAGGCTTATCTTGAGGTTAGAGTGAGCAACATAGTAGCAATTAATCTGTATAGAAAATTTGGATTTGTAGTGATTCAAACAATTCCTGAGTACTATTTAGACGGTGAAGATGCGTACCTCATGGCTAAGCAACTCAAGTGATGCTGATTAACGTATATTCATCAAAACAACTTCAACACCCTCTAGTTGTGCTAAACATAAAAGATTTGCAAATAGCTTTATAACACTCATATCACTAGCTATTATGAGGAGCGCATCTGAAAAGGAAATGCACTTCAATGCCTCATCATATCTACTCTTAGATACATTTAAACTAGAGCTACATAAAGCAATATTTTTCATAGTACCAGTTTTACACAAGCTTATGATACACGTTATCTCATTATTTAGCTCCACATGCCTCAGTATTTCAACAACATGTTTTTCAATACTGCCATTTACTATTGGCAGGCGATTGAAAGGGCATGCACCTCCACAGCTTCCAGTAACTATTGAAATAGCTATAGCCAGTCTTCTTCTCTTAAGAATACTGCTTAAAGCCGTTATATCATTTAAAGCCCTGAGCATTGATTGAGAAAGAGCTTAAAGAGGCTTAATAAATATTTCTACTCAAGACCTGTCCATGATGGTGCTTTTACGCATTAATTCAACTGTGGATTGCAAGTAATCTTCAACAATAGGCATGTGCTTCTTTCTAATATGATCCTCAACTATTTGCAGTGGAAGTTCTTCACCACATAAAAGGCATTTTACGAAAGAGCTATTCATTTTCTTTGTAACAGGCTTTATTTTTAAAATTATTGGCGTAGCATATTTTAAAATAACCTTAGCTCTTGTTACAGAACCTGTTTTCTCAACAATTCTTTGCGCGTAGCCTCTTACCTGATGCTTGCTGAGACCACGCTTCAATGCTATAACACTGGGGCTTTCGCCATAGACAAAGTAGTCTGACAAAGCCTTTATGACATTGTCCTTGCCTGCCAAGGCTTTCACAATAAGGTACTCAAGCAGGCCCTCTATAGATGTTCTCATTAACTATTCCCACTTCATTAACTTTAACTTCATGAAAATATATAAGCTAAATACCAAATAAAACAAAAAGTTTATAAGCATTTTCTCATTACGTTGTAATACAAAGTATTCTTAAGTATTTCTTATGCATTTTCATAGTAATACCATTAATAAAATATCATTTTCCAGAAACGTTTTCATTGAACTACTTCCTAAAGCCTATTTCCTCAGATACATACTAAAGGCAATTACAAATATTTATAAATACCTCGTCTCATATTTATCTATAGCAAAGTGGGGGCTGGCTTGAGAGAGCCTCGAAGTGATAAAAGCACGTCTTCTAGGAATACAGTAATAGAATTAAATGTTGCCATTACGAAGGTTATTTCATTAAAGCTCAACATGGAAACATTTAATGAGGTAGAGCAACTTTACAAAAAATTCAATTATAGAAGTAGATCGGAATTTATTAGAGATGCAATAGAATTCTATATAAAAGTTCTGAAACATTTTAATAATAGAGAAAAAGTTAAGGAAGTTCTTAACGAAATATCGTAGACCATTATAATTAAAGCTTTTCAGAACTAGAAAAGTGTATACATACTAAGTAGTAGTTGTTACTAGGGCACTGTGCGGGGGTGCCCGAGCCAGGTCAAAGGGGTCGGGCTCAGGACCCGATGGCGTAGGCCTGCGTGGGTTCAAATCCCACCCCCCGCACCAGTACTGCTTATTTTATTAGCAGTTCAAATCAAACCTTATTAGCCCTCTATCAAATTGAGTATCTTTTAAAGGTGTTCAGTAAAATTACTAAGGCTAGGGATAAGAATGTGTGTTATCCTAAAATTGATTATGTAGCTTGTAGTAGTTGCTTGTCATGCCTTAAGCTCTGCCCCTATAATGCCATGTATGTTGATGTGGACGACCATGTTAAGATTGATTACAGTAAATGCAGATTGTGCCCCGTATGTTTTTTTGTGTGTCCATATGGTGCCATTGTTTGTCAGTGGGTGCCGATTCCATCATCTAGTCAGGGCGGACTAGACATTCATCACAGTAAATTTGCGTGAGCTACTCTCAAAGCACCTATTTACTATGAAGTGCATTTAAGTTTATATCCTGCCCTACACTATGGGTAATTTGCCTTTTGCTTCCATAATTATATAGCAGAGCTAGAGAGTAGAACTCTGTGTTTGTGAACCTTCTCCTCACCTACTCTCTTCCTTTCCTCCAAAACTTTCTTAACAATATCTTGTAGCTTTGCTATAAGCTTTCTCTTATCTTCCATTAAAACTACATCGCTATACCCATAAGCTATTATGTTATGTGCAAATGGGCTTGGCGCTAAGTCACTTTCAATTATGCCTACTTCTATCTCACCCTCTTCTATCTTTCTCAAAACCTCCTTAGCATGAGACAGGTCCATGAAGTCCTCGAGAACCTCCCTATACGTCTCTTCTATCACTGGAAATTTATCGTATTTTTCAAGTACCTGAATTATTTTCTCAGCATTCACTTGCCTTCTTGCAATTGAGACATCAACTCCTTTATAACGACGAAGTAGCATAAATGCCCTCTCAGCACAATGCCTAAATCTCTTCTTAAACAATTCCGTTGCTCTCACAGCTTTCCTTACAATCTCTTCTACATTCTTGTGAGACACCTCAGATACTAGCTTTTTAACTTCTTGAACTTTTAAGGGACTTGAGAATGTTAGCATAAAGCCATTGTCTGTTACCGTTACTTTAACATTCTCCCTAAGATGCCTTGCGAAGACATACGCGTAAGCCCTCGAAAGTACATCATTCACTCTCCTACCAAACAAGCTATGGAATATCACACTTGTAGCCTTTTTTTCATTATCAAACCATATCTCAATTAGCATAAAGCGATCTGAAGGAACCTTAGTGCTTGTAAAGGCCATTTGCTGAAATATGTAGTCATAAATGTATTCAGCTGCGTGCTCCTCAATATTGTACTCCTTCATAAGCCATGATATGACGTGCTCCCTAGGCATAGAGTTAATTAGCTCAGCAACAACTCTCCTAAACTTACCTACCTCTAGTGCTGAGTCATAGGCTAGCGGAAGCATTTCAGAAAACCACGATGGAACTGTTGGTCTTTCTCCTCCAGCAGGTTCAACAACAACATGTGTTGGATGCAGGGCTAGAACTCTATACGTCTTGCCACCTAATACAAAGACGTCTCCTGGCGCTAAAATCTCAGCAAATCCCTCCTCGAGATCCCCTATGTACTTCTTCCTACCATCAACCACTGCTACAACAGCTACTTTTGCCTCATCAGGTATTGCCCCTACGTTAAGCTGGTATATCATTCTTGCACCTCTCTTCCTTCCAACAATTCTCGAGCCCTCATCATACCGTATCTTAGCATAAACATTGTAGTCCTCTAGACCAGGGTATCTACTGCTGAGATAGTTTATGACACTCATCAGCTCCTCTTCTGTGATCTCATGATACGAGTAGCTCCTCTTGATAATTCTAAGAATCTCGTCAATAGATCTAGGCTTTTCAAGAGACATCCCAACTATATGCTGTGCCAGAATGTCAAGAGGCTTTTTAGGTATTTTTACACGGTCTATTTTTCTCTGAATGGCTAGCTTTGCTAATACTGTACACTCCACTAGGTCATCTCTGTCTACAACTATCATTATTCCCTCGCTGACAGAATATGCATTGTGCCCTGCCCTACCAACTCTTTGCAAAAGTCTTGTAACACTCTTAGGGCTACTTAGTAGTACTACAAGATCTATGTAACCTATATCAATACCTAGCTCTAGGCTTGTTGAAGATACTACTACACGGAGAAATCCCTTTTTGAGCTTGTCCTCCACCTCAAGTCTTAAATCTCTACTTAGACTACTATGATGCGCCTCAACTTCATCAGCATCGAGCACCCCATTTGAGCTCAGACTCTTTTTAAGCTTGTATACAACTCTCTCTGTAGCACTTCTCGTGTTTGTAAATACAAGTGTAGTTCTATGCTGTGAAATGAGCTTCACCAACTCTTCATATATTGCTTCATTAAGCATAGATGCAGGTGTGTAGATTATATCAAAGCGAGGCACAACAACCTTTATATCTATGGGCTTTGAAAACCTGGCATCAGCTATCACTATAGGCCTTGGAGAGCCATTATCATTGTACCCAGCTAAAAACCTTGCAACATCCTCTAAAGGTGCTATCGTTGCGCTTAAGCCTATTCTCTGGTAATCCTTGCTAACGAGATCTACAAGTCTTTCTAGAGATAGGGCTAAGTGCGCCCCTCTTTTGCTTGATGCAAGTTCATGAACCTCGTCTACAACGACCCACTTAACCGTGGCAAGCTTCTCTCTAAATTTAGGGGCATTTAAGGCAAGGGCGAAGCTTTCTGGTGTTGTAATAAGTATGTGAGGAGGTGATTTTACCATTTTGGATTTCTCGTGAGGTAGCGTATCACTGGTTCTTACAGCAACCCTAATCTCTACATCAATTCCTAGCTCTCTTTTAATACACTCCCTAATATCAGAAAGTGGTTGTATGAGATTTTTCTGCATGTCATTATTTAAAGCTCTTAATGGTGATATATATACTGCATATATCTGATCCCTTAGCTCACCATTTAGCGCATACCTATAAAGCTCATCAATTATAGGTAGAAAGACCGCCAAAGTTTTTCCAGTACCCGTAGGGCTCGATATTAAAACATTGTAGCCAGCCTTTATATAGGGTATGGCCATCTTTTGTGGTGGTGTGAAGGTGCAGTATTTTCCTCTAAACCATTGAGCGATTTGGGGAAGAAGAAGTTTAGAGATTTCACCTTCTTCAAATTCATATGCGTATGCAATTCCATCTAAAAAATTGAGTTTCAATATAGGCACCGAATTCTAAACTGAAATTACTTCTCTACTATCCTCGCTTGAATTACGCTGAGCCCTTATTAAATGTTAGATTCATGACGCCATGCTTAAATCCCTGCTCTAGACAGCGCATCTCTTATGTTCTGCGGTAACGACATGTAGTCAACTTCTTCAGCGCCCTTCACATCGTATTCCCACTCCTTTTCTGAGCCATCTGGCGCGACATACACATGCTTAGTGATGTACATGGGGGCCACAAATAACCTGCCATCCTGAGACCTGCATAATTCTACAACAACTTTTTTATCACCTTTTTTAACTATGTACTTTTTCTCAACAGATATTCTATACATTGGCATCACCCTCACTTTCCTTTTTACTTTCTGCCCTTATCAAGTTCTTGGTTACATTACTTGGCAGAGTAAAAAAGTGTTTACTTACCTCAATTATGTAGTCCGTGGATGGAACTGCTCTTGGTATACCTATGTTTAATGCCAGCACATTCTTCTCCATGTTAAGTTCTAAAGCAGTTTTAAGCTTGCCTGAAGCAATCTTAAGCCCTATTTCATATGCTATAACAAATTTTGTGAACCTTCTTACAGTGTCTTGAAGACTATCAAAAAAGCTGTATAGCTTTTTCAATATTGAAGTCAGTTCCTCAAATTTTATAAATCCGAAGTAATAAAGTGTGAAAGCAAATCTAAGAAACCTTGCCGCCATACCTTCATCTAGTTTACTGCACACCTCTTTCAATTCTCTACAAAACTCCTCTTTTGAATTCGCTTTTCTAAGAGCGCCCCACATTAATTCAAACTGTATCTCCATTGAGAACACGTCTTTAAATACCTCTTCTCGAAGATCCTTGTCTATCCCAAGCCCCCACTTCCCAATAACATAAAGCGAGGAAAGTTCTTTATCGTATAGGTCTGGAGGATTACCTGCTCCTCTAATAGGCTCTACGCCCATTGATCTATAAACGCTCTTCAGTATCTCCACTACCTCCTCCCTTTTCAACTCCGGCTTTGAAACTATTATGCTCCAGACAGTTGTAAGAGCTTCTATCCTTCTTCTCTTAAAATTCATTTAACAGCACCTTAAAGCTCATATTAAAGTATTAAATAGCACTTCACTATTTCTTATGGTGACTAGGTATATATACCCTTAACATACTACCTCAATACCAGGTATAAGGTGCAGGCACAGCACTATGGAGACTCTGAACATTGATATAGCTATAACGACAGATAGGAGCATGATGACAAATCACCATGGAAGAGAATTCTTAGGATTTCTCGCAACAGGGCCAGCGATACGCATCCCCGAATCGTTATGGATGTATTTATGCTGTCCAAAGCCCAAGACTGACAGGTTTGGAAGGCCCCTGGAAGCTCCATACGGTTTAAGAAAAATTGAAGCTGCACTGCAAGATGCAGGCTTTGAAGCGCATATTATAGACCCTGATCACCTAAATAGATATGCTGATAGAGTAAAGGTTCTCATGATAGGTCATCATGACTTCTTTGCCTTTGGGCCGCCAAGTTCTGAATGGTGGCTCATTACAAAAAGAGAGCCTGTAAATAGAAGGAGTTTCTTTAGGTTGATGGAAAGCGAGGCTGTGAGGAAAATGAAATACAGAGGTGTAAAAATTGTTGTTGGAGGTCCGGCTGCATGGCAATGGCTCTGGGAGCCTGAACTTGTAGAAAGGTGGGGTATTGATGTGATAGTTGAGGGCGAGGCTGATGAAATAATAGTTGATGTCGCTCAGAAGCTTTTGAGAGGTGAAAAAGTGCCCAGATATATATCTGTGGGGGCCCATGAATCTCCGCCAATAGACAAAATACCTCTAATTAAGGGGGCTAGCATCAATGGGCTTGTCGAAATTATGAGGGGGTGCCCAAGGGGGTGCAAATTCTGCAGTGTGACGTTAAGACCCTTGAGGCATATTCCAATAGAAAGGATATTATTAGAGATTGAAGTAAACAAAAGATTTGGTGTAAATAACGTCATTTTACATAGCGAAGATGTTTTACTATATGGTGCGAGGGGTATAGAGATAAATGAAGAGGCCTTAATTAAGCTTCATGATGCTGTAACTAAAAATGTGAAAAATATGGCATGGGCTCACGCATCTCTAGCTGCTGTAGTCTATGCCCAGAGAAAATGTAGATTAATAACAAAGATAACTGACATCATTTATTCACGTCTAGATCAAGATTACCTAGGTGTTGAAGTGGGTATAGAGACTGGTTCTCCAAGATTAGCAAAGATAATAATGCCCGCTAAGGCTGCACCCTTCAAGGCTGAAGAATGGCCTGATATTGTCGAGGAAGCTTTTGCCATAATGCATGACCACAGAATAATACCTGCTGCAACTTTCATCTTGGGGTTCCCTGGTGAAGAGCCTGACGACGTTATTAAAACTATAGAACTACTAGAGCGTTTAAAGAGGTATAGAAGCCTCATAGTTCCAATGCTATTTGTACCTATGGGGGCTTTGAAAAGTGAGGAAGGGGGTGTCGTGGGAATGAAGATATCACAAGAGCACGCAGAGGCTATGAGGATGGCGTTTTGGCATACTGTTATATGGGCTGAAGACATAACGCATAATTTTTATATGAAGGGATTGAGATATGGACCTCTAAAGTTAATGATAAAGGTTTTCCTGTGGTATGTTAAGAGAAAAATGAGGGACTTAGAGAAAAACTTCTTGCCGAAATTCGGTGGTAAAGAACTGTCGTTAAGGGCCTCAGAAAGTGAGCTTAAGTATATGTGTAAGACTTAATATTCTGTTGCACACCTTTAATATTTTTAAAGACAGATTTTATGTACTGGGGTGCATTATGCATGTAAAGTCAAAGTTGCTGTTAAGCCTTGCACTTTTGAAGGATTTGCATAAAAAGTTAGAGTACTATAAAAGTGTTGTTGATAATAACATTAGGAGGTTGGAATTAGTTAGTCATTACAATATAAAGCATGGTAAAGTTGAAATAAGTAGAGAATTACAGAATTTAAAGGAATTGAAAAAGTGGATTGAAGTCATTGATGTCTTCTTAGAGGGTGTGACTACTAAGCTAGAGACCCTACTGATTTCTGAACGCATAATTTTATCTGCAATGCTTGTTAAAGAGCTTTCAAAGGAGTTGAAACATATGATTGGCAACACCATTCCGGTAATAGATGTCTACATTGATAGGATTAACACCATTGCAAATGATGTAGTACATAGCTTGCAAACTCAAGAAAGTAAAAGAGATATCATTACAGCATCCGATGAAGCAAAAAAGATTATTAGAGAGACAAAAGCAATTCTTCGTTAATTACTAAATTAGTGATATTGCTATCCTATCTATCGCTAACACCTTTAATATAGAGAAATAGCCTTGCGGTTCTCATGGGCAAAGATACCTCGACAATTTGTATAGGCTTCCATCCAGGTATTTCAAAGTCTAGTGTTACTACCCTTGTGCCATCCTTTAACTCGCTCTCAAGCTTAGGCCTTAACGCTCTGTTAACTGATGTTAAGAGGTACATGTAGATGACAGTGGCATTTGATAAATTGACTTTGAAGAAATCTTCGTTTACGAATTCTATTTTATCCAATAGGTTCTCTGCCTTAGCATTTTCCCTGGCTCTCTCTATTAACATTGGATTTATCTCTACGCACACAGCTCTCTTAACACCCTCTTTTACTGCCTTTAAAACCACACGCCCATCTCCACAACCAAGATCGTAAAACGCATCAGTAGTTTTTATGTTAGCTAACCGCATAATTACATCAAGTAGTTCCTCCCTTGTAGGAACCCAGGGTACCCTTGCACCTTCATAGTAAGCCGAAGCCAAGCCTAGCACCTCTTCATAGCTCCTTAAATCACACATCTTCAACACACACTTATAAGTCTTTACACAAAGACTATGGCAACCACAAGTTCATTTCCCTAAGCCTCTTCATATCTTCTTTAGTAAATCTCATGATGAAGTCTACGAATATTGAACCAACTTCATTAAAATCCTTTTTACTGTAAGGACTCTCATTCCACTGCATTGCCACATCATTCCACATCCTAAGCTCTAGCATCCTTGCACGTGCCAATTTAGCTAAGTCCCTCTTTATGTCTTCAGGAACTGCCCTCCCATCTAATATTATGCCAGGGCACTCACCAATAGCATTATTGTTAAGCTCTATTTCAATTGTGTCTCCTTTTTCGGTGTATACAAATGGGTAAAATCTACACACAAGGGGCTTATAGGGGTGTATAGAGCATCTGCCATTAGTTGAAAGAAACAAGCATGAGCCATCCTCTTTTGAATTTAGAGCTAAGAAGTACTTTTCCCCACTAAATACTACATAAGGGTACGAAAGCTCTTCGTATAAGGAAACTTCATACAAGCTAAGCATATTTGAATTAACTTTAATACCTGCATAAAGCTCTATTCTAAGGAGATCCAAATGCGTTACTGGGATCCAATATTTTTTACAACAGTAACCCTTTAGCAAGCACTTGAATATCACCATGACTTTGTCACCTAAGTAATTAATTTAATGTGCTCTACACGCAAAATAACTTACGCCACTGCGTCACATTACCAGTTGCCATCTCTTAGTAAAGTTATTGTATATTAATAAGGCTGACTCCTTAAGTTTTTTAAATAAGCGAAACTCTATGTCATCTAAAACCTTGCGAACCTCATCTTCATTCTGAGAGCTTAAATCACTAACTTTTTTAGCAAATTCATTCCAAAATGCTTGCTCAACAACTATTCTCTCATCCCTAGCCTCAATTATTTTCGCACCCTCGCGCTGCAATTTACTGAAAAAGCTCTCTCTATCCCTTATTCTAGATGCAATATCTCTTTCAAAGATTACCTTCTGCTCATGTAAAATCTCGATAGCGGATTTCCTCCGCTCCTGCTTTTCACCTTGTGATACTCTTTCTGGCTTTCGAATTTGCTGTACAGACATCTTTTCTTCTAGCTCCTTTAACTTCTCTTCAACAGCTTCAATCTTTTCAACAAGCTCCCCATATTTTCTTGCAAGCTCATCCACTTTTGATGTAAATGGATTTACCTTGTCTAACAACCTCCTTTCTAGCAACTGAATTAACTTATCTACACTTACACCAGCTTTTGCTTCAGGTTCGACATGCTTTGTTTTACCTAGCTCCCTCATTAATAGTACTTTTATGTACTCAGGTACTGATAATAACCCCTCTTCCTTAGCTTTTGCCATTAACTCCTCATACAGTTTTTCATCAATTTTTATAGTAATTATTTTCATTCTTTAACCTAAGTAAACTTTGAGATCTAAACAAGATTAAAAACACTATTAAAATCATCGATTTTACATGTCTACATACCTTAGTTGTTCAAGTACATACTGCCTTATTTCAACAGGCTTAGGTATTGTTTGAAGCACCTCACCTTGATCCATAACTTTAGCTAACATGGGCTTGGCTAAACTACCATCAGTACACGTAATAGCTTTATTTGGTTCATCCACATAATCTTCTCGTACTGGTATACATCTATATAGTTGTTTCATGCCTGGAAGCTTACCTCTCTTAGATATGGGTATCCACTTACCCTCCTTCTCATCGTACACCTCAACAATGTCCATGCTTAAGTCTATTGATGGTGGGAATGCAATTGTTGTGCCTACTCCAAAGGCATCTGCAACTTCCTTAAGTCTCTCCACATCATCTTCATCTAACCCACCGCTTATAACTATTTTAACATTGTCAAAGCCCTGCAACTTGAGGACCCATTTAACCTCCTTAGCAATCAAGTACATATCTCCTCTCCTACTTCTTGGTGTGTCCAGTCTTACACCCCATAACTTCTTGCCCAGAACTTTTGCCGCCAAAAGGCTTTCAAAACGCTCATCGTAAAATGTATCCACAAGAGCAATTCTAGGAATTGCTTCAGGCATTACGGAGTCAAAGGCTTTCCATGCCTCAACGGGATCACCAAACGTTATTATTAGTGCATGCGGTATTGTACCCCGAGGCTCAATGTCGAGGATCTCTTTACTAAATGCTCCTGAGACCGCGTCGCAACCTCCTATATACGCTGCTCTATCTAGTGCTGCAGCTATTGCAGGGTGTTGAGCTCTTAAACCGAAGAACAGCACCTCTTTTTCTCCTGCTTTCTTCTTTATTCTTGCTGCTTTTGTAGAAACACTACTATAGAATCTCAGTATACCAAGTACTGCTGTTTCAAATACTATTATATCACATATTCTCCCCTCTATTACAGCTAATGGCTGAAGCTGTGTAAACATAGTACCCTCGGGGACAGAGTATAGAGTGATTGGCAAGTTGCGGAACAGAGCCAAAACTTCTTCAAGACCTGTGAATATAGCCCATTTATAGTCTTTAGGTAGGCTATATGTATGGATTTCAAATCTTACAAGTTTGTTGCAAAGCCCATATCTTTCTAAAATTTGCCTACTTCTAATAAAGTATATATCCGTTATATTACCACTTCTCAACTCATTCTCGCTAAAAATATAGAACCTTGGGTTGAGCGCTTCCATAGACCTTCAGCCTAGTTTCATCAAAACACAGAGGTGCTAGTACAACAGGTAAAAAATTGTTGAGCTATTTAATCCGAGCTATTCACTTTCTTGCTTCTCTATCTTTACACCTCTCTCTTCCGCCACTTTCTTTGGCATTACTGTTATTACTCCACTCTCCTCATCTTTAATAACAACATATTCTTTTCCATATTTTTCAACGATATTTCTAGGCACATAGAGATTTAAAGATAGTGTGTAGTAGTCGTAGCTATACGTCTTGTTTTTAACATGCTTTTTTCCAATAATCCTTCTAACCTCAACAACTCTAGCCTTTGATTTTTGAGGTGTTTGCGTACTCATGCTATTTCTCACCATAGGATTTACAATAATGTACGAGCAAAAATAAGTTTTGTGCAAAATAATTGTTTTTATTCAATATAGATGCCAGGTCTAAGCGGCAATGCTACGTCTTTTTTACCACCATAATTAGGAGCACTGGAATCTTCAGAGCTAAATATTGTTACCTTTGCTCCGAGGGCTTTCTCCATGTATTCTTTCGCTATTATCAATGCCTCTATTTCACTTACTACAGCTTCTAAATACAATTTCCTCAAATCCTCTGGAACAGCAACCGCAACATTATACAGTGCTTTAGCGATTTTCCCTATCTCTTTCTTACTTAGGTCTGTCTTTGCTGATAGGAACTCAATTACTTCACTCAGTTTAAGTCCTTTGCTTATCGCCTCTACAACACACTTCATTAACTGCTGTTGCTTTAAAGGAGCTACATAAATTACTGTATTGCTTATTGAACTCTTTTTCAGTGCCCTCATTATCTCAGCTACAGAACCTATAATGTAGTTTGCATACCTAAATGCCATTAAAATGTTTTTGTCATATTCCTTTGGTAGCTTAAAGCTTTGAGTGGTTACCCTACCATCTTTAAATGTCTTGCTCCAAATTTCTTCTGCAATGTAAGGCGTGAAGATGCTGATCAACGCAATCCAGATCCTCAATACTTCGTAAATGCGTTTAGAAGGTCTCTCAGTTAGTTTCAGATATGTTTCAATCAAATTCTTTATACCGTAGAATACCTTTATACCTGCATCACGTATTCTAAACTCGTTTAATGCCTCTTCAATCTCTATTACGAGAAAGTTGAATTCGTTTAGAATCCATCTATCGACAATATCTTCATAATCCTTTAATTTATCTGCATTGCTAAAAACCTCAGTAAACATCTTCTCTATGCTGAGTAGTAGCTGTGGGTACTCTTCTTTACCAAGCCTTTGAAGCATTTCTAAGTCGATATTTTCATCTTGGTGCGCTTCAGCATTAAGCGCTAAGACAAGTCTTATAATGTCAGCTCCATACTCTTCAACAATGCCTCTCAATGGAATTATATTCTTTGCGGACTTGCTCATCTTTTGTTGCTTTATTAGCACCCAGCCATTTGCAATTATTCCTCTAGGCCATAGTTGCTGGGGAAAGAGCGCTGCGTGATTGAATATGAAGAAAGTCAAGTGATTTGGTATAAGGTCTTTGCCGCTAACCCTGACATTTAGCGGATACCAATAGAGAAATTCGTCTCTAACCTTCTTAACGTCTTCTGCATTAACACCAATGATATTAGCAACATCTTCTGCTCTACCTCTGCCAAGCAATACATAGTCCCAAAATACCTTTGGCAAATACCTTGGCCCTCCCACTAGAGACCTGACTCTATGAACAATAGTATAGAAAGCCATGTATATTGTTGAATCACTAAGGCTTTCTATAATCCACTTTTGATCCCATGGTAACGGCGTGCCAAGACCCCTAGTTCTAGCACATGCCCTTTTCTTTAGCCAGTCTATTGTTGCTTCAAATTGTGCCCTGGCCTCTGGGGGCACAATGCTAATTTCCTCTAGTGCTTTCCTAGCTAGCTTCTTCCACTCTTCTTTGCTGTAATCTATGAACCACTGATCTTTTAGAACCTTAACAACTACCTCTGTACCACACCTACAGTATACAGGTTTGTTCAGAAGCTCGTATATTATTGCACCTAAACCTCTACTAACTATGAGCTCCTTTATAGCTTCTCTCGCATCTTTTACGCTCTTACCACTGACTTTAGCGAGAATCTCATCCCTTAGACTCTCAAGCACAGGTAGGTCTTGGATCATATAGCCATTCTGATGTTCAAGTCCGTAGACATATTTTGTTGCTTCATCAAGCTTCTCCTTCTCTACCTGTGATGAGATCTTAAACTGCTTCAAGGCTTCATATGCTGTAGCTATTCTTCTTCCATCTACCTCAATTATTACCCTAGGAATAGCTTTTTCTACGTATTCCTTGTACTCTTTAACTTGCTTTAGTTCCTCTAATGCAATTGCATCGTATGGAGCATGTGCTGGTACACTCATTACAACACCAGTAGCAAATGAGGCCTCCACAAATGTTGCAGGTAGTATTGGCACGCTCTCTCCAGTTACAGGGTTTATAACATATTTTCCAATTAGCTGTGAACCTAAGAACCCCCTCTTTTCCACAAAATCTAATTGGTGCTTTAGCCTATCCGCAGCTTCTTTACCCACTACCCATCTATCTCCATTACTTAGTATGATTTCTACGTAGTACTTCTCTGGGTTAACCCAGATATTGGTAACGCCAAAAACTGTCTCCGGTCTTAACGTTGCTGTTGGATATATAACACCATCCTCATCCCTAAAGAATATAGCCACAAATTCTCCGATATCAGGCTCTGCATCACCCTTTGTATCATGCATCCCAACAGGCATTTCATGTTTAGGGCACCAGCCAACAGGGTGAGTGCCTCTCTCTATGTACCCCCTATCATAAAGCTCTAGGAATTGCCAATGTATAAATGATTTGTAATCATCGTCTATTGTTGTAAACTCCCTCCTCCAGTCAATTGAAAGACCAAATAACTTCATTGTTTCCTTTGAAATGTTGTGAAAGTACCTCGCAAGGTAGAGTGGATCTCTCATCCTCTCTATCTCGCTATCAGGCACACCGTATATGTTTTTAAATAGGTACACAAGATCTCTATCTCCATTTTCTATGGCTTCAGCCATAGTTATTATAGGAGTTCCTGTGTAGTGAAACCCCATTGGAAACAACACATTGTATCCTTGAAGCCTCTTAAACCTAGCAATAATATCAGCTATGAGATATGTCCTTCCGTGTCCTATGTGAATGGGGCTATTTGGGTACATATAGGCAGCTGTGATGAAGAATTTTTCCCTAGTATAATCTACGTCAGCGTCATAAACGCTCTCTTCATCAAACAGTATCTTACTCCATTTATGCGTCAGCTGAACGAAATACTCACTCGCATTACTATTCATATACTAGTACCCTTTAATAAAACTCTAGAACATAAAAACACAGTTTTAAATTTTCAAATAACATTAAGCAATATGTGAGTATTTTTACATGGTGTTAAAATGCTGCCTAAGGAAGCAGCAAAGTGCGAAGGCTTTAGAGGTGCTTCAAAAGCTCTCATCTATACACTGGCACTAGTTCTCATAATAGACGCCTTCATAGTAGCTTTGCTACGCTTAGTCACGTTGTTCAGAGGCATTCTAGGTGATGGATTTACTGTTACAGCGGCAATTACAATTGGTATTGCGGCAACATATTGCATGTACTTAATACTACGCAGATTGCTTGAGATATGACTTTGTCACAAAATTTCGGTCTTAAGTGGTGAACTTCTCTTAAAGATTATTAAGACAGAAAAAGCTAAAATTCTATGAGAACCAGATGATGATCTTGGCCGTTGCCGAAAATATTAAATGAGGTATTTGGTAGCCCCTGATGGGATGAAGAGACTTGCCCCCTACAGATTTGATGAAGATATTATCGCGTGCTGACCAGTTTAAGAAAGATTTTCTGATGTTTCTCAAGGAATTGGGTTTTGTAAAAGAAATTCGTGGAGGTATTTTAAATGTCTTTCCACATACAACTAGTATTATTATTGGTAGAGACCCTCTACGTTGCCTAGGCATGTCTTTTTGTATAGATGAAAAGCGCAGTATTACTTCGTTCTCTTCAAATATGCTTTATTACAATAGTTTCGTCATAGAGTTTCCGAGGAAAGCAGAGCTTGTGTGTATTGAAAGCAACAGTGGTGTTCTTTGCAAAGTACGTAATACTCTAGGAACTTTTAGTGTGTATCAGAGGGAGGGCCTGAGAAACCTCATCATTGCTACAGCTAATTTGCTAAAAACTCAGAGGCTAGCTCCAAGTGCTTCAGAGAAACCTCATAGTACTACTTGTAGTATTAAAGCTTTTACAGCAGTCTCTAGTAGGGGCCTAGCCTTAACAATTGCTTTTGATGATTTAGGCGAGCTAATTACATTGGGTAAGAATTACATGGAACTAGAGCACTATGGCAACTACATGTATGTATCTAGTGAAGGTGTTGTACCTGCAATCAGAAGAGCAATCGTGGAAAAATCTGTAATAGTTTTGGATACATCAATTAATCACTGCGTGCGTGAACCTCTGATTGAGGTTGTGGACAACTATACTCTCTTAGCTCCATGGGCTTTAGAGGGTAATTGCATTAACATGGTTAGCTTAAACTTTATTGATGAGGCTGTTAACACCGCTATAAAAATTTACAGGGGTTTTATCACAAAGGTTAGTGTAGATGGAGTTGAGCATGAGTACAGACATAGGATGATTAGAATAGCACTCGCTCCCTACGCAAGTGCTTATGTCAAACTGTGTCTTGCTTCTGACCTACGCATGGAGCCCTGCTAATCTCCTTACAGCCTTTAAGAGTTGTTTCTCATACGGCAATCCTATGAAAATTACCCTGCCATTTACTACTACTGTAGGAACTGTTGTCACAGCATATTTATCAGCTATATCAGGGTTTTCGTACGCTTCTACAATAACTGATATGACATTGCCTGTGCCGTACACGCTACTTACATAAGCAAACATATTTGCTAAGAGCACCGCATAGGGACAATAGGGGCATAGTGGTGTTACGATAGTTTCTATAATAGCTTTTCCCTCTAGTTTTGCAAGTTCTTCAACAGTGTCGCTTGAAAGACCATGATCACTTGTGCTCAGTCTAATGATGGTTTCTATAAAGGCCTTGATCTCCTCTCCTGCTGGCATACCTAGGTATTGAATTGATCCCTCTAGAAGCAGTAATGTTGGGACCCTATCAATATTATACTTCTTAAACACATCATAATTTATCTCCATATCAAATTTCTCGACTAGTATGGATTTTTCAGAGTCTATCAAGGGACTAGCACTTACCAAAATGTCTACAAGCTTCTCTGCCTCTGCGCATGAGAAGCACTTTGCTTTATTTCCTGATGTAAAGAACTTTAACTTTACTCTAGATTTCATATCCTTTAACGCGTCTTTCAACGATTCTATATCACTCTCCGTGAACTCTACTTTAAACATCTCTTCTACGTAAGGTGGTATAGCGTATTCTGAAGTCATAGCGCCTCACAACAGCTAATACTGTGTTATAGATCATGGCTTAAAAAGATTTCCCATGTGACATTAATGCTGTCATTATATGTAGTACTCCCTATTAATGTATTCCTGCACAATCTGCTTCATTTTCTCGATATCTCTATGAATCTTGGCATCCTCTTTCTCCTTAAGCCTTTTTTCATTGGACTCCAATACGAACTCAAATAACTTGGAAGGAGCTACGCTATTTAAGATCATGGTGTTGGGTATGAGACAGTGGCCCCCTATATAGTCTGGATAGTATAAAGGCCTATCGTGCAAGACCTTATGAACCTCTCCTACAAACTCTGCTATGGCTGTGAGGTCCGCATTGAATTTTACTGCTATTCTATGAATTTCATGCCACGATGCTATCATTATTGCTCTGTAAACTGTTTCCCATAGTTTTGCAAGCTCTAAGGACTCTGGGTTGCCATAGTATTCTCTAACTCTAAAACCAGCCAAAGTGTGGTGAAGGACAAAAGTAGAGAGTGCTTCTTGAGGTAAACTTGCAATCCATTTTGTCCAGAAGTGTAAGTGCTTTAGGATATTTGGATGCTTCCCCCGAATTGGTGAAAATGCTGTAGGGATACCTATTTTCTCAAAGACTTTTCTAGTAGTTCCTGGAGCAACTGTTGAATGAATTACAATGTATTGGGAATTTAACGTTGAGGCATAGTACTGCACTGCATCAATAAATTTATTAGAGAATGGTATTGTAATATGCAGAAAGTCAACATCTTTTGGTATTTCACTTAGCTTATTTACAGATTTTTGAGGGTCTAGGTCATAGCCGTAGACCTCAAACTTGCTACTTAATCTAAAAAATGTGTAGAGCGCATTACCTACCTCACCTAAGCCTATGACTACAACTTTATACATCTTAGAGCGCCCTTTTGCACTACCCTATAAAGAGTTATAGCACTTCAGAATTAAAAAGCAGTAGTAAGTGTAACTCCTTGCCTCATAAACAAGAAGAATTATGGCATATGAAGCGCTGGTGCTTGACTCAATAAAAACACTACTTTGATCAGTGCCGGAACCAAGTCATCATGTTTCAGTCTAGGACGCCCACATCACATTAGCCCAGGTTCTTAAAAAAAGGTTTTATTGTAGGTTCGTCATGGGACTATTTCAAGTTGTTTACTTTATCAGAGTAGCTCAGCTACATCACGTTGTCAGTGCCTTTACCATCATCATTACATTTCTGCTCTTATGTTCTTATAGCTCCAAAGCTACTTCTGTCTGCATAGTTTACTGTGTAATATTTGGGCTTTAAGTTTTTAACAATGTATTCAAATGCCTTCCATGGATCGCTCTTCTCTCCACATGTATACACATCAACAGTAGCATATCTGTATTCAATCCATGTATGTACAGCAATATGGCTTTCAAGAACAAGAGCTATTACTGAAATCCCCCCCTTCTTTCCACCAAAACTCCAGCTTTTAACTTCATAAAGTGTCATATTTGCAAGCTTTGATGCTCCAATGACTATCTCTCTGAGCTTTTCCTCACTTTCTGCAATGTTTACATCTATTTCGTATAGATTTCCATAGACATGCTTACCTACTACTCTATCGCTCATAGGGTCTTCATTATTTTGGTCTTTACTCATCTTTTCTTGACGCCTAATGAAAGTGTAGCGTATAGTAACGCACTTATAAACTTGTGCCCACATGAAGGTGTGAACCACTAGAGTGTAGGGCTGTTCAATTAAACACTATTCAAACAGTACTTACTTTCTTATTTGGACATAGGATTGAAAATGAACAGTACATGCACTCCCAACTATATCGAGGAGCAGGGCTTTGTGCTAATAGGCTACGGATAAAGTCAGATACTTCTCCATCTGAAGCAGGCTCTGTCACAAGATATTGTGAAATTCTATTGGGTGTTATGTATAAGAGTAGTGCTTTCTTAAGGCCTGTTAGCCATAGGTAGAACCTTGCTTGTAGAATATGATGAGACTGCGGGATATTTGTATCAGATCTACTAGACTTTATTTCAATTACGTAGTCCCCTATAATAGCGTCAACACGCCCCTTAACAATAAACGCCTTACCTTCAACTTCAATAGTTTTTTCAAACTCTACTTCAGTTTTAACATTTCCACTTCCAAGAATATTCTTTAAGATTTCTTCAGTACCTACATGAACCGCTTCACCATATATTGTTACAGGATTGAAACTGTCTGCCAGTGCTATTTCTCTAAACTTCTTCTGAAAGTAGTACTTAAGTGGGCAATACACAAGGTCTGTAACGTAGATCTCATTCTCAAGCTTCTTTTCTAATCTCTTCCTAGCTTCCTCAATTCTCCAACCGTAAATGAGACTAACAACATCGAACTCCATATACATACCACAAAGCATTACTTCACATCTTCCCCTAAATAAAGCCAGTTTCTTATCAGTAACACGGGTTCTCATCACATTTTAATGCTTCAGAACACAGCCGTGCTCATCACTTACCAGCAAATTATTACCTCTTTACCCTCTTATATATTCTGATGAGAACTTTTGCTGCCAATGTTAATTTATATCTCCCACTCCTTGTTCTTCTTACAAACCCCTCTCTTCTCAATTTCCTTAGTATTCCCCTGGCTCTATCTACATCAACACCCCATCTTTTTGACAATTCATCGAGTGTATGTGAAGTCCTCTCATCACCTTCAAGCATCTCAACATATTTAAGAAGCTCAACAATTTTTAACACTAGATCCTGTTGCTGAGACAACTACCTCACTTCAAGAATTTGCTCTCCCATTTCTTTGCTAGTTCAACGCTTTGTGTAACATCTACAAATAGCTTGCTTACTTCTTCAACATCCTCTGCTCTAATTTCTTCTCTCCCCCTCTTCTCAGCAACTATTCTTGCTGGTTGTAATAACTGTACTGCATATCTCAAGCTCCTCTCACTTGCTATTTTAACGAGAAGATCCACGGCTTCTTTTGATAGCCTTACCTCCTCTTCCTCAGCTCTAATAAGGATTATCTCTCTTATTTCATCAGGCGTGTAAGGACGAATAGTTATTACTAAGAGTCTGTCAAGCAGATCCAGGGGTATTCCATGCGGAGACTCTATATCTGTTCCTCGTATTTTTGTAATACCTCTATTCGTTGCCATTATTATTATTGGTGAAAACTCGCTTTCTAAAACTCTTGTCAAGAAGCTGTACACCTCTATATCTAGCATATGCACATCATCTATAAATAGTACTCCGGGGACCAGAGACACTTTACCCTCGTTCAATGCTTTCCTAACGGTCTCGTCAACTGCTTTTCTTATCTCTGGGTCAATCTCTCTTTCTTCAGCTCCTATACCAATTAGCGATATCATTGCTCTTCTTTGAGCGGCGTACGCTTCATCAAGGTCGTGAAGTGTGACAGTCCTCACAATTTCCTTCTCCTTAAATATCTTGCCCTTAGGCATCTCCTCAAAAACTTTTGCAGTCTCGACATCATAGTACTTAGCCTTTTCAACGCCCTTCACTCTACCTAGTTTGAAAACTTCACCACTATCATTATCAATACTTATCATATCCCCTCTTCTCACACCCAGTTGAGCAAGTTGCATTGCTATGCTCTGATCCACCTCTAAAGTCTTTTCCTCATCTCTTGTTGCTAGAGTTATCCTAGCTCCTCTAGGAACCTTAACATATGGGTTAAATGGGTGAGAGGCTAGCGCAAACTTTAGCTCCTTAACAACACCCTCATACACCCTCCTAAATTCTCTTATCCTAATCCCAATAGCTCTTCTAACAGCCCTCATTAAAATCTCAGTTTTCTTAACCTCTGCTGAATAGAGCTCTGCACCATTTATCATTACAAACGGGGTATCTTCCCCAAGCTCTCTAGCAACAGCTATGGCCAATGCGGTTTTCCCAGAACCTGGAGGTCCTACGAAAAGTATGCCCCTTCCCGCAAGCTTGCCCTCTTTAATCATCTTAACAATTATACCAGCAGCTTTTCTCGCCTCTAACTGCCCTACGAGACCATCTGCAATGTATACCGGCTCACCTTTTTCATCAAGCCCCAAACCCCTAATGTGACTATGAGCACTTATCCTCTTCAAGGCCTGCCTCTTTGACTCCTCTTTAACCTCTCTTATAATGCTCAATCAAGTCACCCCCACGCAGTAATACATCAGCAACAGTACTCTCTTACTATCCTAGAAGCTTATAAACCTTCCTTTAAAGCTTACAAACTCTGAAAAAGGCTGAAAGCTTGAACCAGCACTCTCTAGAGAACTGCATTGTCTCTGCAATACTTATTCTCATAATAGCTGTACATGCATACCTTACAGTGCTTCAGGCAATTAACCTAGAGAATGAGGAAGTTAGCCGTTTTCATATGGGTGCAAAGGGCTACGTATCTGATGAGGTGTGGTACGTAGATGCTGCTAGAAACATTTTGAGAAAGATTTTTAACCTTGAACCAAAACAAAGCGGTTCTACATTTAATGCAACACTGATATACGCGTCAAAAGAAGACGCTGTAAAAGCTACGCAATATGCTCAAATGTATGGAGTAACGATATTAAGCACAGAATTTGCACATCTCAATGCTATGTATGTGTCAGCAAAAAGCAGAGAAGCCATTGACGCTTTTGGCAAAGCTACTAATGCAATTGATGTAGTGTATGGATGGATTCTTGGGGATGCTAATAACATTAATGACTATCTTAACCTTGAACACCCACCCACAGCTAAGTACCTAATCGCCCTATCAATGCTACTATTAGGTGATAGACCTCTTTACTGGCGCATACCATCAATAATAATGGGCGTGCTAACAGTTTTGCTAACGTTCTTCGTAGTAAAAAGATTGACAAAATATGAAGAGCTCGGCCTCGTTACAGCAGCTGCTGTAGCTGTTGATCCACTAGTTAGAAATCTTGCTTCAATAGCGTTGCTAGACATCTTTGTCACAGCCTTTACACTTCTCGCTATTTTCTTTGCAGTAAGTAAAAAGTACAGGGAGTCTTTGCTTGTGCTAGGCCTCGCCTCAGCATTTAAGTTCACAGCACTATTAGCATTTATACCAATACTACTTCTCTACATAAGTGAGCTTATAGAGAGAGGTGTTAACAGATTCACTGAAATACTGAACAAATCAATAGAATCCCTTTTGCTCACAGCACTTTCATTTGTATTCTTCCAATTACTTGTATCAGCTCCAATAATACTGAAAATAGGGTTTGGACCCTGGCTTCAGCAAAGTATATTCGGAGCACTGTCTTGGCATTTAAGTACTAAGTGCATTGGAAGCGGCTGCCCTATAGCTTCAGCCCCGTGGGACTGGTTCTTTGGAATGAACTCATTTCCCTTATACATATATCCAAGTGGCTATACCCTATATGCCCAAGGATTTGCTCCAGCATACACTCTGAGCCTCATCCTAATGATCTTTACAGTAGCTTACAGGTTTCAAAAATCAAAACCTTTAAGCAAAAAACCCTGGGTTATGCTTAGTGGCTTGTTTTCAGCATACTTGCTTCTATGGATTGCGGGATCGAGAACTCAGTACAGTTTTTATGCAGTTCAATTAACGCCATTCATCTATATATACCTAGTCGCCCAGATCTACGAGTTTCTAAAAAGAGATAGTGTAATCCATGTGCTCATCTCATGGAAAAAGTTTTTAGAGCTCCTGTGGCAAGCATTGCTATTGCTACTGGGTTAGCAACAGTGATAGAAAGAGATCTAACTGCTGTCCTGAGGAAGTGCCTAGAAATTTTAATTTCATTGAATCCAGAAAGCGATTACACTAAGGAACTTCATGATGCTATTAGACAACTGGAAAAAACACAGCAATTTCTACTCACACGAAAAATAATTGACTTGTTAAGCAAACTCTATTCCGATTTGCAGAGCTTCCAAGATGCTATTACAAAAGATAACCTAAGAGAAACTGTAGCGAGAATGGTCAATAGTGTAAGAGCTCTTGTTGTGGAATTCCAATTAGTGAGCACTAAAATGATCCTCCTGCTGTCAATCATAACGCTGTCCTCCATGAGCGTCAGCATGGCATCGCTATATTATGCTCTGTATAATGGATTGCTACTAAGTTCTCAGCTCGTATTTGCAGGCTTGATCGTTTTTACACTAACCATAGCAACCATGATTGCAATTCATTTAAAGCTTATGATTTCACTAATCTTACAATCTATAATACCAGCATTATCAGCAAGTTATGTCACTGTCATGATTGCTGTTCAAAAGCACGTAGCACCTGCATTAATGATTCTAGCTACCCTTAGCACAATGCAGCTATTCTTCTCATTGTATTTTTTAACGAGGCAAAGCCTTGCATACAGAAAGGCAATAATACTAATTATCAACATGCACCAAGTGGCAGATTCAATAAGAGTTCATGTAATGGAATCTATTAAGAGAAGGGGTGAAGAGGTAAACGAAGAGGTTTTCAAAAGAATATACGGTCACGAATATCTTGAGCTTATTAAGTACGTCAGGAGTATTACAAAGATTAGTTAGGTATTTAAAGTAGGTGATCATGTGTGCCTGAAAAAACACAGCAACAAAAAACAAAAGAGTTAAAAACATTTTCAGTTCAAGTCGTGACGCTAGAAACCGTGAAGAACGATAGACGCAAATTAGCATTGTTGAATATGATAAAGGTACTCAATTCTGTTAGTGAAAAAGGGTTGACGTATCTAATAAACATCATACATGAGGAGAAGAAAATAGATCTTGGCTATAGCATTGTGAAACTGGGTAATAGATTTATCGTGAGAGAGCTAAGTGAGGACATTAAAGCACTACTATATGTAGGCCTTGTTGAAACTGATCCTAAATCCAAAAAACTTCAATTAACAAGTAGAGGAAGAGAATTCTTAGAAAATCTTCAAGTAGCAGATAGCAAATTAGATGAGATATTGAGGATAGTTGAAGAGCAGAAGAGCAGAGTTGTGCCAATAGATGAAGAGGTCTCTGCTGTAGTGCAAACCACACAGCAAGCGAGGCGGAAATAAAATTTTTGTTCAAATACTTGACGTCAGCACTCTTTAAAATAATGCTAGAATTGAGCTATGGTCTCTTCTTATATGGATAGCGAAACTCCTTCGCGTTCCCCTCTTCTTCTGCGCCCACTGCTTTCGCCAAAGAGTTCAAGTAGAATTGGACTGAGTTTTCCTTCTTTTTCTAATTTGGATATGTAGTCTCTAAACTCTGAGGTGTGCTTTACGTCCAGATCTATGAGCTGTAATAATATGTTGTAAACTGTGATCCATACATATTCTAGCTCGTCTTTAGGCATATTACTGATTATGAAAGGGTCCTGTAGCCAGCTGTCAAAAGCTTTTAGAGTTCTAATCATGTGCTGAAATGCCATTCTTGTATAGAGTATTAATTCAAGCCTATCTCCCTTCTTAGCATTTTCATTTACACTACTAAACCATTCCTTAACCTTCTTTTGCATCTCTATCCATTGTGTTAAACTCTCGTAAAGTGTTGACATCTTAGCACCCAAGCACCTACTTGTTTCAGAGGTTAAATTAAAAATTACCTTATCTGCTTAATAAGTTGTAGGGTTTTCCATTCATTTTGATTTCATCAGGTATTCTATCTCCATGCATCTGTAGAAACTCTATGTCTTCTTCTCTTTGCCTAAAGTTGTCTGGAAGAAGCCTGGGGATTTCATCTATTATGGGGTACCACCTACTACAGTTAATGCAGAAGAGCACACCTGTTTTAACCTCAGCTTTTATGCAGTCATCACATGGTGGTTCCGCACCTTTTTCCTGAACTTCTTTGACAAATCCATTTCTATAGGCACAATATAAGTCACATAGAGGTTTTTGAAGATTTTGTGGTATCTTCCTCTGCTCGTATCTAGACATCTCTATTACTATAAGTTTTAGTGGAAAGCCCTTGTCTTTGCAGTAGGGGCATGCTAAGTAGTTGAGGAGCCTGTATTTCATTTTTCTAGACCTCTCTTAGCTTCATCTATATATCCGAGTAGCTCTGATAATAATGCTTCTGCCCTAGCCTCATCCCAGGACTCAACAGTTATCCTTATCAGGGGTTCTGTTCCACTAGGTCTAACAAGGAATGCTGCGTCCTTCATCACCACCTTTATTCCATCGATATCAAATGTTTTGTGGCCATGGTACTGCTTCCTCAGCTTCTCTACAATAATTAGCCCCTCCTCCCTACTCGCAATAGGTACCTTTGTCCTTATTATAAATGGCTTCTGAATGCTGCTAACGAGATGTGAAAGTGCTTTATCACTCTCTGCAATTAATTCTGCCATCAACGCAGCTGTCATTGTACCATCTCTTACTAGTTGGTGCATTACATATGCAAACCCGCCATTGTCCTCAAAACCGGAGATGGCCCCGCTCAACTCAATAATTTTTCTGGCTATGTTCAAAAAGCCTACTCTTGTCCATACAACCTCTATCCCCTTTTCAATAAAATATCTTTCTGAGAGGAGGTGGCTTGTTGAAATTGCTGTAACAACTCTCCTAGGCAGGTCAGGATGCCGTTCCGCTACATACTGTGACAAAATGATGGCAGAAACATCGCCATAGATGAAGTTGCCCATTTCATCAATAAATGTCGCCCTATCACCATCACCATCGTGTGCCACTCCAAAATCTGCTCCAACAGCTTTGACTACTTGCATCAGCTCCTTTAACGAGTCTGGTGTAGGTTCGTAGGGTCTATGTGGTATGCCTATTTCTGCATTTATAGTAAGTGTCTTGACGCCAAGCTCCTTTAACACGCGCGGGGTGGTAAGTGCTGAAACACTATTGGCACAGTCGACAACTACCTTCAACTCCTTTTTCTTAAGCTTTTCACGATCTATGTGCTTCTTAACACCATTAACATAGTAGTCTATGGCTGCCTCAAACTTCTCAACAGGCTTTAACTCAAACCAAGATGCTCTCCTAAATTTCGATTCAAATAATATAGACTCTATCTCTAGATCAACGTTTGGCGGAGCCTCAATGCCATCATTAAGCACAACCTTAATACCAACCCACTCTGGTGGATTGTGACTTGCCGTCACTACAATACCGTAGTCAAAACCCATCTCTTTAACGCAGTATTGCAAGGCAGGTGTTGGTATGTAATCAGCATCATACACTTTAGTACCAGCTGAAATGAGCCCTCCTATGACTATGTGGTATACTGAGTTGTTACCTATCCTCCCATCCCTACCTACTAGGGCTCTTGCTCCTTTGGGGAAATAGCTCGCTATCGCCATGGCTAGCCTTAGTGAAAATTCCGGGTCACTTTTATCAACAACCCATCTAACACCATCTGTGCCAAAGAGCTTTCTAGAGTCTGCACTCATTATTGCTCCCAATATAAGATCCCAGCTAAACATAAAAACCTTATGGAATCTTTTTAGATGTGGCGATCAAATAAGTATGGTAAAGCTGTGGTTTGATATTTTAACTCCAAAGCAAGCAAAGCTATTTGGCCACATGTCTCTAGAATTGAAGAGAAGGGGTTTTGACACCATAGTTACAGCAAGAGAGTATGATTACACAATACCTGTTTTAAAGAGCTTAGGAGTGGAGTTTATGGTTATTGGCAGGTATGCTGTAGGTTTAAGAGAAAAGCTTTTAGAAGAAGCAAAGAGGACTATAGAGCTTCTGCATAGTGTTAACGACTTCGACGCCCTACTTGCTTTCCCTAACCCTGTTGCAGCTAGAATGGCGTTTGGATTGGGGAAAGCATACATAGCATTTACTGATAGCCCTCATAGTGAGGCTCCATCTAGGCTCTCTCTACCCCTTGCAAGTGCTGTGATATTCTCATCCTGTATACCTAAAAGCGAAATTGAAAAGTATGTTATAAAGGATAAAACACTGCTAGTACAGTTCAAGGGCGTTGATGAAGTTGAGTGGTTAAAGGACTCCCTCTTCGACACTAACTACATTAAGAAGTGGGGATTAGAGCCCCATAGCTACGTAATAATTAGGCCTCCTGAAGTAAAAGCATCATATTATAAGTATGACAATCAAGATGTGCATAACTTTATTATAAGGATCATTGAGCTAGCAATTAAAAGTGGCTATAAGGTACTTTACTTGCCTAGATACATTGACGACCATATTGCAAAGAACTTTGCAATAAGGGAGTTCATTGTCCCTAGCAGTGAAGGTGTTGATGGAACTAAGGTAGCGTATTACGCTAGGGCTGTAATCAGCGGTGGGGGGACTATGGCAAGGGAGGCCGCTTTGCTTGGTACACCTGGCGTATCCATCTTTCCCAGTGAGCTTCATGTAAATAAATGCGTTTCAGAATGGGGGTTTCCACTATGGCATTTAGCAGATTTGGCTGAAGCTTACATCACTATTAGAAACATACTGAAGCTACATGACAATGAAATTGAGCTTTATAAAGAGCGTGCAAAAGAGCTTTTAAGAGGCCTTGAATCACCTTTGGACGCCCTTAATAATGTACTGAAGGCTATTTTAAGGTGAATTAAATGTGCAGAGTGATGTCATAGCGGGTATAGATGAAGCTGGTAGAGGGCCTCTAGTAGGGGATATGTTCATAGCTCTAGTAGTTGTAGAAAAGCAGACCTTGCAGATACTGGAGAACCTAGGTGTTAAGGATAGCAAGAAACTGACGAAAAATAGAAGGGAGCAGCTCTTTTCCTCTATAATTTCACTTTCCAAATTAGTAGTAGTGCATAGGATTGCCCCGCATCAGATAGACGAATACAATGTTAACGAACTAGAGATGATTGCAATTGTAGAAATGGCTAAGAAAGCTCTTCAAAGCACTCCAATTCGAGAAATATATGTTGATGCATTTACAGCTCCAGATAGAATTATAAAGAGGTTGAGCCATGTGGCTAATAACGTAGAGTTGCATGTAGAATTCAATGCTGATAGAAAATACCTTGCTGTAGCAGCAGCAAGTATAGTTGCAAAAGTTTTACGTGATAGGCACATAGACCTGCTTAAGAATGTCTATGGTGATCTGGGGAGTGGTTATCCTAGTGATGCAAAAACTATAGAGTGGCTTAGGAGCTATTATGTAAAATTCAAAACAATACCACCCATAGTAAGAAAGTCATGGAAAACTATAGAGAGGGTTTTAAACATAAAAACAGAGCCTAAGAGAGGTAAAACACTTCTAGAATACATTGAAAGTAAAAAGTGAAATTACTTGCCCCCATGCAGAGCAAAACTATTTGAATTATTTAAATATTTTAAGTTTGAGACATTAATTACTGTTCCTTAGAAATTAGAGGATCCCAACAATGCCAGATCACCCACGTTTTGTAGCAGATTCAATGCTGGGCCACGTAGCTCGGTGGCTTAGGCTTCTGGGTTACGATACGCTATACTTCCGAAAAGTAGATGATTGGAAACTCATAAGGATTTCTAGAGAGGAAGATAGAATCCTACTCACTCGCGATCTTAGTCTTTATCGTAGGGCTAGGAAGCAGCGCCTAAGAGCTTTTTTTGTTGAAGATCCTGAGATAGATGCTGTATTAGCAGAGCTATCAAAGAGGTTTGGAGTAGAGTTAGAGTTTCACAAAGATGATACTAGGTGCCCGCATTGTAATGCAAAGCTCATATACACTACATCAATTACAGAGATAGCGCATAGGGTTAGCAAAGCTATAGCATTGAGATATAAAGAGTTCTGGATTTGCCCTGCATGTAAAATGGTCTACTGGCAAGGCACCCACTGGAGAAGTATAAATCAGGTGCTGGAGAGCGCAAAAATCAAAAAGGCTAAGTTAGTCAGTAAAGTTAGTATTGGTGAAAGAAGGGTGGAGGTAACAGAAGTTGGTGAAAAGAGTTGAGTACGTACAACATTATCACACCCTCTGAAATGTCTTTGGATGACGGAGTTTATCTTGTGAGGCTTGCTAGGAGGGCTATAGAGGAGTATATTAGTAAAAATGTTAAAATAGAGCCGGATAAGGGTGTTGATAAAAAGTTGCTGAAGAATGGAATGGCCTTTGTCACAATAGACAGAGTTGTGGGGCCTCAGCAGAAAAAGCTTAGAGGCTGTATAGGCTTTCTTCAGCCAGTATCATCTCTAGTAAGAGTTGTTATAGAGTCCGCTATAGCAGCTGCAACAGAGGACCCAAGGTTCCCCCCGTTGAGACCTGATGAATTGAACACTATAGTTATCGAAGTCTCAGTATTGTCAACACCAGTACCCATTAAAAAACCTTCAGATGTTATCGTAGGCAAGCATGGAATAATAGTCTCTAGAGGGTGGCACACAGGCACCCTGCTCCCACAAGTTCCTGTAGAGTACTGTTGGGATGCAGAGACTTTCCTTGCTGAGGGCTGTCTAAAAGCAGGTTTAGAGCCTGATTGCTGGTTAGACACGAAGACCAGAATCTTTGTGTATGAAAGTAAAGTATTTTATGAGGAGACGCCTAGAGGTACTGTAAAGGAAAGAGCTTTAGAGCAGGAATTTAAGCAGAGATGTGGTTTAGCATAGGGTTTCCTATTTAATATAACTCAGAGTAATAACTTTCATTATTGGTGATAGGTATCTATGATACTGTCAGATTTTGACCTCATCAACTACATAAGGAGTGGAAGACTTGTTGTAGAGCCTTTTTCTGAAGACATAGTGAGAGAGAATGGCCTCGACCTTAGAATAGATGGTGAGGTGTGCATGTTGAATGATTCTAGTGCCGTTCTGAACCCCTATGCTGTTGCCACAGATTTAAGCTCATTTTACAGATGTTTTAAAGCGGAGGAGATGATCTTTGAGCCGAGGAGGATATATCTTGCAGCGACCATGGAGTATGTCAAAGTGCCTCCAGAGCTCATGGCCTTTGTAGAGCTTAGATCAACCTTTGCTAGAATGGGGCTCTCAATCCCGCCAACAATTATAGATGGGGGTTTTGAAGGGCAGATAACTATAGAGATACACACTTCTACTTTTCCAATTAAGATAAGAAAGGGCACAAGGTTTTTGCATGTAGTATTTTCAAAGGTTTCAACACCTATACAAAGACCTTACTCAGGCAAGTATCAGGGTCAGAGAGGGGTTAAACTCCCACAGCTTCCAGTAACATAAGAGCAGCTTCATCGCATCCTAGTGATGTTCTTTACTTCACCTTTTAACAGCTCTATAACATAGTTCACCTCACTCGCCAATTCTTTATACATATAGTGCGTAGCTATCAATATCATGCCCCCATCATTAGTAATGTTAACTAAATCTTCTACTAAGATTCGTGCTCTTACCTCATCTAGAAAAGCAAATGGTTCATCTAACGCCAGTACTTGAGGTTTTAGTACAAGTGCTCTAATTATCGAAACTGCCTTTGCTTGACCCGCACTTAATCTATGCACTGATTTTCTCTGAACTTCTAATAGGCTATAGCGCTTAACGTAATAATCTATAAGACTCTCATCCACTTCACCCCTAATCCTCATACCTATGCTAATGTTATCCCTAACACTCCCTCGAAGCAATATTGGCTTATCGTGAACATATGCAACACGTTTTCTAATCTCCTCTCTTCCCTCTCTGTGGAGCTCCCAAAAATTAGATCCATTAATTAGCACAAAGCCTTGTGATGGTCTTAAAATTAGTGATGCTACTTTCAGAAGCGTTGTTTTTCCAGCGCCATTAGGCCCCAGAATTGCGTATATGCCCGGCTCTTTGAACTCCAAGTTAATGCTCTTCAAAACATGTGTCTGATTATCGTAACTATGCCAAATACCCTTAAGAGCTATTTCCATATCACGTATTCACCTAGGAGCTTCACTATAAGCACAATAATCATCGTTATTGAGATTAGCACTAGACCTATCCAAATAGCGTACTCGTAGTTCCCCATAGAGGTTTGAAGCGCTATGGCTGTTGTTAAGACATTTGTGTACCCCTCAATGCCACCGCCCACAATCAGCGCCACCCCTAGCTCACCAATAGCTCTAGAAAAAGCAACTAGGTAAGATGATATGAGAACAGGTGCCAACTCCCTTAAGACAAGCATTGTGATGATCTTTTCATCAGAGCTTCCAAGTGAGAGCACAAGTTCCCTTACACTCTCCCTAGCACTATAAAAATGCCTAACCATGTAGGTAACAGCTATTGGCAATGCGACAAGAAACTCCCCAAACATGATCGCGTATGGTGTGTAGAGCAGTTTTAAGAAGCTAAGAGGGCCGCTAGGACATAGTAACACATAGACAAATAGCCCTATGACAGTTGTTGGAACACCTACGAGTGCTTCAAAAATAGGAGAGAGCATGTCTATATACTTTTTGGACCTCGATATGTGCAAACTAATGAGTGTAGCCACAATGAATGCTCCAAAAGATGCTAGTGCTGATATGTAAAGACTTCTAATGGTTATTGAAAGTATGGGCTCTGTCATACACAATCTCCAAGTAATCTATGTAGAGTCCTTAAAAATAACTTTGATTACTTGATGCTACTAGCATTGTGTAAAATCACCTTAACTGCGCAAGTTCTTCCCATAACTGTAAAAATATTGCCTCTCTTCCCTTAACAGGGCTTAGTGACCCACTGTACCTCTGAGCCAAGAGATCCTGGCCACGTGACATTAAGTACTCTCTGAATTTATGTGCTATGTCTTGTATTTCTGAAGCACTACATGCCGGCGACTTCGATATGTAAAAAGAGTATGTGTTCAACAGGTAGCCAGGGTCTCTCTTTAATTCAGCAAGGTTGCGTATCTTTCCTTGGTTTTTGAGGCTCAGCCAGGACCCTACATCTGTCAGAGTGTATGCTTGAAGATTATCAGCCATTATAAGCGTTTGTGCAATGCCTTGCCCGCTCTTTAAATACCAGCTCTTTCCTTCGGGGCTAAGGTTTGCTATCATCCATAGCTGTAGCTCTCTTACATGAGTCCCAGAAAAATCTCCTCTACTAACAAACTTAGCCAACCCCATTTCACTAGCATAGTATATTCTTTTAAATGCTTCAATAGCATTTTGAGCCTTGCTAATGTTTGCAGGGTCTGTTCTAGGACCCACGATCACAAATTCATTATAAGCAAATATCGCCAACCTCTCAATTTTTCCCTGTTCTATGTATTGAAGTTCTAGAAAAGGTGCATGTGTAAAAGCAAAACATGTGGCGCCGTCAGCTAAAAGCCTTAGTGCCTCACCTGAACCTCTAGCAAGAATATTGAATTGCACATCTGTATGTGTAAAGTTCTTGAAATCATTAAGTAAGTCATTTAATGCCCCAAGCTGGTATAGGGACGTCGTTGTTGAAACCATTATGACAACTCGTGATTGTGTAAACTGAGGCTTGTGCGCTAGTGCAAAGTAGATGACGCCTACACTGCTTAAAGATACCACTAATACTAGTACTACTTGTAGTGCCTTTCCTTTCCTCACATGCATAAGTTCTATAAGGATACCAATCATATTAAAGTATTAAAGTTTAGTAGTTTAGAGTAGAGTATAGTAGCACATCCCTTTTACAGAGGGCTTCTGCATTGCGTAATAATAATGTGCAGTACTAATCATCATGACTTCTAACACTAGCTTAAAATGGGTGACGAGTATAAATTGCATTCAATACTAGGGGTCTATTGGTTGCAAGTAAAGTGCTTAATGAGCTAGTCATGCTCTTGCTGCGTGAACAGCTCTTTAAGTACTGGCTTTCGCATCTTTAATATAACTCATACTAAAGAACAGGCGCTTCTGGTATTACTGGCACTCCCTGGGCGTTTAACAGTGATGTATCTGTTGCAACACTTATAAATGACATTGCTAGTGCTGTGTAAAGTGTATTGAGAACAAGTTCTACAGCATCTTTAGCTGTTTTAGTGTCTAATCCAGTCCCTATTAATATTTTGAATATCCTTTTTGCTACATCCTTTACACTATTATAATCAGAAGCTCTGTAACTTTCAACTAGATTTTTAAAGAGCTCTACTATGAGCTCTTGTTCGAGCTCTGTAAGAGCACTCCACTCTCTTACATAGTTAGCTAGTGATAGAAGTGTTGAGTGCCTTATTCTGACGCCAAGGTATAACGAGATATTATATATAGAGTGAAGTGCTTGAGGAACACACTCATCTTCTGATATCACACTATCTAAGGTGTATAAGCATATCATTACATTGTCAAGCTCCGTACCAATATTTGACATCGGTAAGCACCGAAATCAGTATTCAGTAGCGCATTATTTATTAAAACAGAAACAAATATTAGAGTTGACATTAATGCCGCCGGCGGGACTTGAACCCGCGACCACCGGATCTCCCAGGCACGTTTTGCAGCATATGAGTCCGGCGCTCTACCGGGCTGAGCTACGGCGGCCTAAGATACTGAATAAAAGTGACGAGGATTTATAAGTCTTAGGCTCAAAATAAATGATGAAGAGGGTGTTAGTAAACAGATGATTTTGCTCTGTTTATCAGCCCTTCTAAGCATCATCACAATTCAGTTAGGCCACCACATTCATCATAGTTGTTTTTGAATAGCCCAAAACTTATTTAAAATTAGTGAAATGGTAAAAAAGTGTTGGCGGGAAAAGTTGAATGAGTGTAGCTCTAGACTTATTAAGATTGTGAAGTCCTCAGGGGCTCCTTTATTTATGGAAGTAGTCAAGTCTATTGCCACATTATGTGGAGAAGATGCGTACACGCTATGGTATGAGCTTGTAAGTGAAAGTACAGGTGTTGTAGAGGTCTCACGTGTTTCTCCTACTGAGAGTGGAAGAGAGAGGATAAGTGCAACTGGACCTTGCTGGAAGTGTGAAGCCTGTGGAAAGATTTTTGCTGATGTCAAGCATTTGGTTAATCACATAACCTTCTATGTAAGGCAGAGGGATAGAACACATATGGAGCTGTACCAAAAGATAAAGAGAGTTGTTGATGAAAAAGAGAAGACATTTACAGAGGTGGTTATGGAGGTCTTAAAGTGTTGAGTACCTAGCAAAATCAAAAGCTTTAAATTAGCCCCCTCATACTCTACTATATGTTCAGGTCAAGACATTTATGAAAGGGATGCTGAGAAGCATTGTAAAAAAGATTCGATACCCCGAAGGGGATGTATTTTTTGAAAATAGTAAGCAAAGGAAGGCTGCTATCATTATATCAATAGCCTTAATAGTGTCCTCCTTTGTAATTGGATGGAACTACTATGATATCATGTGGTGGATTTCCTGGTATAAAATAATTGAAAAAAATGGAATGTCGTCAATACTAGCAATATACAGCCTTTGCCAACCCCCTGCATGTAAAGTTCCATACCCTCCACTAACTGTATTAGCATTTATTTCAATCTATGCTTTCGCAATGCTTGCTCCATACCAGCTTAGATACCTTATTTTGAAGCTCTGCCTAGTTGTAATACCAGCACTAATGGCTTTTTGCATAATTAAGAGGGCCCGCGGCTTTGATGTAGCCCTTGTCTGGTTACTAAGCTTGCCACTAATTCAAATACTGTTTGCTCTTCAATTTGATGTATTAATCGCGATGCTAATATTGCTTTCAACAATGTATATTGCATCTAAGAAGTACTCAAAAGCTTCAATAGTGCTTGCACTAGCTACTCTAACTAAGCACGTCATTGCCATTATTCTACCTCTACATATTATTTTCATCTATAGAAAGGAGGGTCTAGAGAAAACTGTTAGATACGTATTGACGTTCATATTAGTTATCCTAGTCTTTTGCATACCATTCTATATTGCATCTGGAGGCGGGTTTTTAAACAACCTAGTGGGTTTTCACTCATCACGCCCCCCTCAAGACTTGTCAGTATGGGCTTTATCTACACACATACTAGAGTGCACCATTAGCAAGTACAATAAGGTTCTCGACAACTTGTGGGTAATACCATTTGCCATAACTTACTTTATTGCTCTTTACATAATGCAAAAAAAGCTTAAAAGAGAGTGCAAATACCGTGACAGCCTTTCAATATTAAGTGTGTTCACTTCACTCCTACTTCTACTCTTTATAACATTTAGCAAAGTAGGTAACCTGAATTATTTTGTGTGGATTGTACCAACATCGCTTATAGCGCTTGACCTTCAGAGAATGAAGAAATTCACTCTTTTAATCACAATGTTTGTACTCTTTGTCTCTTTGCCTTACAGCCTCTTGCTATGGTTTATTCCCGCTACTAGTTATGAACAGACATTTATAGCTGAAGATATTGGATATTGGGATGCGAGAGCGGTTTTTGTTCAATCAATAAATTACTATGTCATTTATGCGCTAAGCTTGCTTCAGCAATATGTTATTACGCCCATTGTACCTGTGCATACAGCTGTTCCAAGTGATGTGCTAGAGCTTTTACAGTACATGGAGATACTCAATGCAGTAAAGAAAATCCTTATAGTAGCTTTCGTTATAGTTACACAATTCTTCTTAATCTCTCTAATATTCCTACACCTAGATGCATTAAAGGGTGAGTACACGTGATAAGAGTAGGGGTTATAGGTGTTGGTAGGTGGGGGAGAAATCACGTAAGAGTTTTAAAGGAGCTGGAAAACGACGGTAAGGTTAAATTAGAGGCAGTATGCGACATTAGAGAGGAAGTGCTGGAAAACGTTAGAAAGGAGTTCAGCGTACCCATAGCAAAAACAGATTATGTAGAGCTGTTAAAGCATGTTGATGCTGTTGTTATAGCTACACCTATAGACCTCCTCGCCAAGGTTTCTAAAGATGTCCTAGCTGAGGGAAGGCACGCCCTAATTGAAAAGCCTGTAGCTACAACATCTAGAGAAGCCGAGGTACTTCTCGAAATAGCTACAGAAAATAACGTTATCGCAATGCCTGGAATGATTATGAGGTTTAACGGTGCTGTAATCGCACTTAAAGAGCTTCTGAGAAAAGAACTACCTCTATACATTATTTTAAAAAGAATGTTGCGAAGACCCAAAAATATGGTCCCCTATCCAATATTACTAGACCTGGGTGTTCATGACATAGATTTGTGCAGATATCTTACAGAAGATGAGGTTGCAACAGTTATAAAAGCTCATAGACTTGCAATGAGCTATGATGAAGTTATTATAGCCACGTTGAGAATGAAAAAAGGTGTTTATTGTCATATACACATAGATGGCGTGTCACCTTATAAAGTGCGTGAAATAGATGCCATAACAGAGAGTGGCTTTATTAGAGCTGATACTAATACAAATAGAGTAGCTGTGTATTCAGCTACAGGTGAGCAAATAATTCCTGTAGAGGTCTACGAACCTTTGAAAAAAGAGTTGCAGTGGTTTATAGAGGTGGTGAAAGCAAAGCCTAGGCATTACCAACCAAACTTGCATGACGCTATAAGTTATTTGAGAATTGCCGAGGCTATTTCAACTCTTTTATAGCTCTACTCTAGCTCTGTCCAGGTATATCCACAGCTGGCACACTTATAAGTCTTGGCTATAACATCAGAGCTTTCAGCTGATGATACTTGTTTTCTCCAGTAATAAACACCATTCTTTCTGCACCTTGGGCAAACAATAGACTCTACGAAAATAGCCCCAAGAGGAATGCCCACAGCCACTTCTTCACGCTTCTCCATACGTTTTTCAAAAGATATGCTCTTCTTCAACATTGCAGAGTCCTTTGACACCTCCGTTCTATAGCCACACCTTGCACAATAGAATACGTAGGTATTGTCAATTACTTTTACAACCATAATGCTACCGCACTTTGGACAGAACCTCAACTGCATCACCGTAGGAAGCCTATAACAAGTTAATTTAACTCCTAAAACAAAATATATGCTTTAAAATCGTAATCATATCTTAACTTCCTTAATTCAATTCATCAAATTAAATTATATCAGCACTCAAGACCTCTATCATCTTCTCAAAACCGCTGAGCTCATCATCCACTCTTACTAAGCTCACATAGCTTACAGATGCGCGTAACAGTAATATATTTTTAAAGTAGAGCCGTGGAGGCCTATCGAATTATAAATATTTAATTTTGAAGTATTTGTGCATGGTAACAGGCACCTTTTTCTCAGCTCTGAAAACCATTAACTCTATACACATCTATTTTCTCAGTTCTGTGAACTTGTGCTAATGAGGGTTTAGCAATCATAGGATTGTTACCCAAAGCACAAATAAGGGTTTAAACCTAGCGAGAGAACTGCAGGTCATATGAAGCCCTAGCAACCTCTGTAATAAGGCCTTGGATAAGGCTTCAATGCGCTGCTTAGCACTATGCCTGATTTCTCTACGCTACACAAATCTTTATAATACCTCATAACAACTCTAAGCTAAGATCTTGCAGTGCATGAGCAGAGCATTTGAAAATTTAAATTTATAAGCATTTACTCAGTAAAATTAGTGTTAGTACTATGAAATACTTACAAACACTTGCAGTATTATTAAAACACTAAAGGCTTGCTTTGGTATGAAGCTTTTAAAGGCTTCAGAAATATCAAAAATTGTAGCCAGGTCAGATATTATTGTAGAGATTGTAGAGGCTAGGGTCCCCCTAGAGCTAAAGAGTGAAACTGTAGAACGTGCAGCTAAAAGATTTGGTAAGGATTATCTGCTAGTTCTTAATAAATGCGATCTTGTGCCGCGAAATATATGTAGAGAATGGGTTGAGTACTTTACTTCAAGCCATGGCATTGTTGCTTTATGTCTATCTGCATTGCGGAATATAGGTGTAAAGAGATTAAAGCGTCTTTTTATGGACATGCTGAAGGGAAAAGGCGCCTTAAATGTAGCTTTATTTGGATTACCAAAGGTGGGAAAATCCTCTATTATAAATGCTTTGAAAGGAGAGGACTCTGCTACCACAAGCCCATACCCTGGTTCCTGGGGCTATACTAAGGGAATCACAGTATACAAAATTGCGCCAGGTATTTACATTATAGACACTCCAGGCTATATACCATTTGATGTCAGGGGGCTGGAGGCTTTAATAAGGAGTAGGCCAGTAGAGCTCATAGATAACCCCATAGCTATCGCTAGTAAAATCCTTAAGCTAGTCTTAAATTACAACGAAAGATCAGTTAAAAGAGTGTATGATGTGTTTTCTCTAGACCCTCTAGAAATACTAACACATATAGCTGTAAAGAGGGGGTGGCTCTATAAGAAGGATAGGGAGCCAAACATAGAGGAGGCAGCAAGAGCTGTGATTAGGGATTATCTTGAGGGAAAGATAAGATTTTACTCACTCCCTCCAACAAGAAAGCTTTCTGACTCTAGATAGTACCTTGCCATAGTACCTTTCATCCAATCCCAACTCCATCATAAGGCTCTTGACAACATTTTTATCAACAGCTTTGCCCATGTTGCAATACTTTGCCGCCTCACGAGCTAGTCTCTTGATCTTGTCGTCCACGCCCATAACCTCTTCCACTGCTGTGCTAATGCTAACTCCTTCAAATCTTACCTTCAACAGAATCTCGACAATCTTATTTATCTCTCTAGGCACTCCAACAACATGCCCTTTGTACACTATTGCTCTTCTTTCACAATCCTTAAGATTCCTCAGAAGAGTCATTAAATATGTGGCAAAAGGCCTTGAAAACATATCGTCAACTAAAAGCCCAATTACAAAGGTGTCTGCCTTCATGACCTCCACCTCCGTAAGGGCTCTATCTGCATATGGGTCTAGAACTATGGTCAGACCGTGGTTGGTTTGCATTCTATGTAGCCAACTAATGATGGCAATTCTATTCTTGAAAGACTCTAAAAACGCCCTTATTTCCATTGATGGTAAGATTATGGCCGTACTCAAATCTGTGAGATACCTCCTTACTACATTTAATGAAAGAAGCAACTGTTTTAAAGCACCCTTCTTTTCATTAACGTGATGCAACTCCCATAGAGTGGCGTCAAAGACTATCAGAGGGCTCTTTGGATAGAGCTTCGCAAATATTTCGTTAAAGAGTGGCGATATGTCACGTGCACATTGTTCCCTAAAATCTTTTATAACTGTGTCATACTGCTCTAGCGCCCTTGACTCTCTACTTATTGCAATTCCTTTGTAGAAACCTACAACTTTGCCATAAGTACTCTCTCTACAGATTTTTGCACGACCCACCACCAGCTTCTCAGCTACTAAGTGAAGTATCTTGTGGCTTGCACAACGTGAATTTAGCTCTCTAAGCAGATTTCTATAAAGCTTGCTACTTAAAACAATGTCTCTTATACCTAAGTACTCAAGAGTGCATTGAAAAATGTCTGAGATGAGTGTTACCATACAGTACACTATTAGCGCGTGTAAGCAATTTTAAGTACATTACTTAGTGCAACATACTATGACGCATGTGCGTGCCTAAGTTCCATAACCGAGGGCTACATCTAACTATGCTGTTGCTTCAGCTATACCACTATTCGTTGCATTACTTAGCTCCTGCACGTTTTCACCATACTTTATAACAACATCGAATTCCCTACTATTTGATAAAGCTTCTAGCACCTTTTTACCTAGTTCTGAAAGTTTGTATAGCTTGTAATTTCCTCTAACATAAACAACCTCAATTATGTTCAGCGCTTCTAAGATATGAAAAGAAGCCAAGACTTCGTATCTCGGCAACCCAGTTGAAGATATGACATCGCTTGGTGATGCTATTCTATCCTTCAAAGCACTTAACATCATCACGAGCTTTTCACGAGGTGTCAACATGGGCCACCACTAAAGTGTTGCTTAGGGAAGAGAGTTATAAAGAGCTAGACAAATCAACACAGAGCCTGTGTATTGCAATTTGCATCTCGGACTTTGCACTGCCATGCCCAGGGAGCAGCACTTCAGCATTGCCATCGATATGTGCAATACACTATATAATAGCTTCCATAGCTCTGGGGCTTTACGAAGAAAATGAATGTAGTAGAATTCGATTTCCCCGTAGTGACAAGAAATACAAAGTTGCTGGTGTACCAATTTGAGCAAAGACTCTTAAGGTTACTTGACAACAGTATTGTAGCTCACCCACACATAATGTTACACTCATCTATACCATTTATTTCACCAGCACCTTTTGCTTGTAGACAAGGCAACAATATCAAGCTGTACAGCATACTAGCACCAGGTAAACACATCGAATTAAGTTGGAGACCTGGAGATGACCTTTCCGTACTACCTTTTACAGATAGTAGTGTAATCGTGTTTGCACAGTCGCGCTCCTTAGCGAGGACCATATCAATTAATTCATCAGGAGAATTTGAGTACAGCGATCAAGAGCCTGTAAAGCATGTGATGCCGCAAGGGCTTTTCAGCTACATTGTTGATGTCAAAAACCGCTTGCTCCTCGCCAAGGACCCTTCAAGTACTGAGCTCATCGCTAAATGCCATCGCGTAGAGTGTGTAGAGACTAAGGGCATTAAGGCACTCACATGCCATGTTAAAGACAGCAAGGCCGTTATCTTAAGCGATGGTTTATATGGACATTTCTATGAATTTCAGAACAATGAGTTTGAATCCATCATAGGTGTTACCTGGCAACGTAACACTATAGCCTTGCATACTAGTACACGAACCCTTCTCATAGGTTCTAATGGTAAAAAGAGGTTTCTATACGAAACTGGGTATCGCATAGAGAATCCTCTTCATCTATACGATGACGTATTCGTGGGGGTGGTCGCTAATAAGCTTGCATTCTACGATGCCTATAAGGATAAGTTGAAAATCATAGGTTTGCAGACCCCAAACTGTGTAAAGACCTGCCCAACTCAAGGAATTGTTGCCATAGCGAAAAACAGTGGTGTGATTTTACTAGACGTTGACCACATGAGATTTGCTGAGCTAAAGAAGGCTGCACAAAATATTGCCTTAGTTAACTCAAGGCTTTTACTCCTTGGTAACAGTAAGATGGCTGTGTATGAAGTAAGCAAATCCGATAAGGCTCTTGTAGTGGAGGAGCTATATGAAGGTCCCTCAGCCCTTATGAACTGCACCGAAGCTAGTGATAAGGAGATAGTGTGTGTAGACCTCCTGGGGAGGATCTCTATACTACATGCAAATAGTGTTTTGAAGGCACTACCAAGAGTATACAAGTGCAGAAGCGCGCCAAGTTCCTCGCTCCTGGCAATACCATATGCGCCAGGCTACCCACTAAAGATCACGCCAAGTGAGGGTATCCACATAGCTTTTCAACGGTATAATACCATGGTAACAGAGGTGATAGCTGAAACAAGACAGAGGCCAGGCTTTCTCTTAAACATTACTCTACATGGTATTGTAGGTAAGGAGGAAGACGTAGTTAGGCTGCAACCAAGTGCTAGGTCTAGAATTGGAGCACCTAGAGCCTATGTCATTAGGAGGCTTGTGCTACTAAATAACACGCCACTAGTTTGCGACAAGGAGGTTGAGCTCCCATTGAAGAAATGCTTAAAGACCTTGCTACTTGCAAGCGAACTACATTCATCAGCTATTTGTCTAGATGAGGTAAGGCCTGTTGAAGGTGCTGAGCCCAGTATAGCACAGTATATGCTTATTATTGTGGAGAGGGTTGAAAGGGTTGACGTGCGCCCTTTGATAAATATAGAAGAGGAGGCTATCTGTTTCTACCCCCCAGCGCTACAAGACATTGAGCTAAGTCTTGAGGTTCTATGCAAATCCCGTGTTCTCACACTAGAAAGTGGTTGTATGAAATTATGTGGAGACAGCGACTACATTGCTATGATAATCGTGGCTAGGATGAGAAGCAGAAGTTGTGAAAATAGAGTGCTGGTGCACCATAACATAGTTGCAGAGATACAGCAACGCAATGTGCCCACGGCACTTCTTGAACGGGGTGTGGCATATAGATTAACCCTACCATGCACATGTATAGCTATCGCATCTGCTAAAATTGTTTACGACAACCACCTGCAGTTACATGTTTTAGTAAAAAATAGCTGTAGTAACGTAGCCTCAACAATACTGGTTTATAACCATGCTGATGTTATTGCACCAAACTCGGAGAGGATTCTCTCTATTCCAATAAACCTCGAGGACATTATTCGAGGAGAGAAAGCTCTTGGTGTGGCAGAGCCCGCAAAGGTAAGCATACTTGTGTTTCCAATAAGCTTACCTCACTTACTTCACTTAGCGCATCAAATCGCTTTAAAAGTTTCAGCTAGTATTGGGCTCAGAAGATGATAAGAGAAGTGGCTAAAGCACTAGTTAAAGCTGGAAGAGGTGCTGTAGCTATTAGCAGGTCTCTAGGTACCTCCTTTAAGAAGTTCATATTGAGGAAAAAAGGAAATGCTCTCTGCGAAGAGATCTACAGAGGTGTCTACAGGTGCAGCAATGGTTATGATTCAAAACTTGTAGCTCTCTACACTATAGAGGATGCTGATATTAGGATAGACGAATTAGAGTACCTAGACCTCTTAAGCCATTTAAAGAGGTATATAAATACTGTTACCCCACCTGGCTGTAGACTAATAACATTATCAAAAATAGAGCTTGTGAACATCGATAAGTACTTGTCAACTATAGATAGCAAACTTCAGATGAAAATAGTGGAAGTAGAACAAGATAAAGCGAATACGCGTATTAGAGCGTCCATAGAGAAGCTACTGGAAGTTAGAAGGCGCGTATTGAGCGGAATAATACCTATTGAGATCTCAAACACCATAGCCATAGTATGTAAAGATCTTGGTGTTTACCGAGAGAGCATGACAAAGATACCGAAGCTTGCCAAGCAAATTCTAAACATATCACTAAAAAGTGTGAGAAGCCTTGATACTGTTACTCAGATAATCAATTTTCGCTGAACATAACCACAAGATAGTGCTCTTAGACTCTGTAGCCTACTCCATTCCGCACATGCTCCTAAGCAGTACAACAAAAAGTGATGATAGTGGAGTCTATATAGGTATAGACGTGCTCTTTGGTAGAAAAATTTACTGGGATGCAAAGCGATCCCCCAGACACCACATACTTATTGTGGGGCCTACAGGCTCTGGGAAAACGATAGCACTTACAGCTATCACAACAAGACTTGCAAAACTAAACAACGCAACCCTAGCAATATTTGATGTCAAAGGCGAGTATCCATCGCTTATGAAGTTCTTTACAAATAAGAACGCCTTTATATGGGACGTCACCCAAATGCCTATACCTATATGTAGCTGCGGTGAACCTCAAGAGGACGTGATATACAACATAAGGCTTTTCATAAACACGTTGAACCTTCTATATAAGCTCCCTACGTACATGAGGGATCAAGTCCATGAACAGCTTGTGAGACTATGTAGATATTGCCATGAATCTACCTTAGATAACGCACTTCGTGGTTACTTGGTGGAAGAGCCAGAAGCCATACACACTGCTCTAAACATCTTTAGCACTGGCTCTGAATCCTCTGTAGCAACACATCTTCTTCACCAGAAGAACACTGTTATAGATCTTAGCAGGCTCTTTCTATTGGATCCCAAAGCTACTGCTGTTGCAACACTTTACATCTTGAAGAGGATGTTAAAGACTCTAGGAGGCTTAAACACAAGTTCAATAGCTAAGGTGGTTTTGCTGGACGAATTGTGGTATGTAGCACAAAGCGCTATAGAAGACCTTGTCAACATGCTCATCAGGTATGGCCGAGGTTACGGAATTTCCTTAGCAATGGCTACTCAGAGCATAGACGACTTAAACCCCTATACTGATACCATTGTAGAGAGTTGCGGTGCAGTAATAGCACTGTCCTCGCCTTCGAGAAGCTATTGGCTTAGGCTTGCAAAGCACCTAAACCTCGGCAAAAGAGGTATTGAAAATGCAGTAAAGTTTGTGGAGCAAGGAATAGCTGTTGCTAAGCTGTATCCACATGAAAAACCTCTCTACGTCTACATAGACCCCTTGGACTAGCCCTACACCCTACTTCTCTATCCCAAGCTCTTTGTAGACCTCCTTAGGGGCAATTAACCTGGCACCACGACTTGCCTCATGCCTCTTCTTCAACTCCCTCTCTTTCTGCTTCTTCTTCCACTTATACCTATGAGTCTCCCTAAGCCTTGCTGACACTAAGCCTCTAGTCTTTCTACCAGCCGAGGTCTTGCCCCTGAACACCCTACCACGTTGACTTGGATTCGCTATCCAATTAACATCTGGGTCGCTGAGGACAGCTGGGTGATGCGGATCTACTAAGATAACTTCGTAGTATTTGTAAAGTCCATCCTCACCAACATAATAGCTGTTCAAAACCTCTAGATTTCTATACTTTCTCGCAGCCCTCTCCTCAGCTATAAGCCTCAAGCTCTTCTTTGGCGAATGCCCATAGACACCCATTCTCTTGGGTCTCCTGCCTGAACTAGGCCTAGGCTTCCTCAGCCCTCCCTTTCTAACCCTCACCCTAACAATAACAAACCCCTGCTTAGCCTTATAGCCAAGCCTCCTAGCCCTGTCTATCCTCGTAGGCTTCTCTACCCTCACTATTGATGGTTGCCTTCTCCACTCTATTAACCTCTGCTTCATCAGCTGCGCGTGCTCCCCCTCATAAGGCCTCTTCCACGCCATAGCCATGTAGTAGTACATGGAGTTGGCCAAAAAGCGTCACCTATTTACTAACTGTGCACCACTTATGCATTTATAACAATTTTAAGCAATAATGAAAAACAGAACCTAGGTGACAGCAACGCCACCACCAAAGATATACATAGGACTGCTGGGTAAAACAAACGTTGGTAAGTCAACCTTCTTCTCTGCAGCAACACTCATACCAGTAAAAATAGAGAATAGACCTTTTGTAACCCTAGAGCCCCACACAGGAGTAGCATATGTTAGAAAAACTTGTGTACATAAGGAGCTCAGGCTACTTAAGTGCACCCCCATTACCTCTCTATGCATAAACGGCGAGAGGTTCATCCCAGTGGTGCTAGTAGATCTACCAGGCCTTGTAAAAGATGCGCATAGGGGTAGGGGTCTTGGAAACAAGTTCCTAGATGCAATTAGGCAGGCAGATGCCTTAATACACGTTGTTGACGCTTCTGGTTCTACAGATGAGGATGGAAAGCCTGTGAAACCTGGTTATAGGAATCCTGTAGAGGATGTCGTAGAGATAGAGAGGGAATACGATGAATGGGTGTACGGAATAATATCGAAGGACTGGGGCCGCTTTGCAAGAGCTCTTGACACTATGAATAAGAGCCAGGTTGTCGAAGCCCTTGCACAAAGGCTCTCAGGTCTATCAATAAGTAAGGAGCATGTATCTATGGCACTTTCTTTAACAAGGCTTGAGAATGAGAAGCCCTCTAGCTGGAGAGAAGAGGAGCTGAGGCTCTTTATAAAAACCCTTAGGGAGGTCGCAAAACCCATTATCATAGCGGCTAATAAAGTAGATGTGCCTGAAGCTAGGGACATGCTAAAGGAAATGATGCGGATGCTACCAAATAGAATAGTGGTACCCGTGACCGCACTTGGAGAACTCATGTTGAGAAGATTTGCTGAAAAAGGGTATGTAGAGTACTTACCTGGAGACTCAGAGTTTAAAATAAAAGATGTCTCTGCTTTTACTCAACAACAACTTAGAGGAATAGATATGCTCAGGGAAATCATGAGAGAATTTGGGGGAACAGGCGTTCAGAGGGCTATAAATGCTGTTGCCTTTGAAGGATTGAGAAGAATTGTTGTTTATCCAGTTGAAGATGAGAACAAGTACACTGACAGCAAGGGCAACATACTTCCAGACGCATACCTTGTGCCAAGAGGTTCAAAAGCACTGGACCTCGCGTTCCTAGTCCACACTGATCTAGGCAAGAGGTTTCTCTACGCCATCAACGCCAAGACGAGGCAGAGAGTAGGCAAGGATTATGAGCTTAAAGATGGGGACGTAATAAAGATTGTCGCAACGGTATAGTGCATGCAGAGCCCAGAAAGCAGGAAGGTAACACTGTCCGAGGTAATCATTTCCACGCTGTGCCATGCGACAGAGAATTGCAGTAAGGTTAAGCAGGCAATCCTAAACCTAATACCACCGCATATAGCTCCATCTACACACATAGCTGAAAATACTGTAAGGGGCTTTTACGGAAACCTGATAACAGTGCTTGAAGCTCGTTTCAAGGGCGAGGAAGCGTATAGTGTATTAAAACATGTTGCAAATCTTTTAAGCGAGCTTGATAGAAGGTATGTGGTAAACTCTCTCGAGATAAGGTACGACCCAAAGGCAAATAAAGTATTCATAAGAATTGACAAGCAGGGTGCTTACCTAGGCAAACCCGCAGTATCTGAAGGCGATGACACAGTAAAGCTAGTGCTATCCTTCTCAATGCTCAGATCTGCAGAAGGTGTTAGAAAGCTTCTAGAGGAGATATTCTTTGGCAAGGGAGCCCAGGGCTAACATGCTTGTGCTTTTCGACTCCTGCAAAGACGTTGAGAAGTACATAGCTGAAGATAGCGCCTCTATAGTGGGCTTAGATGAAAGGTTCTTTGAATCATGTAGGGACTCTCTAGTGGATGTTGGGAAAGAGGTGTTGGTTATTCCAAGACGGGTAATAGCCGTTGATAGAAGGTCTCTTAAGACAGCCGCTCTACGCAGAGAGCCTCGTGTATTAACTGCTTTCAAGCCTCTCGACACTCAATCTGCTAGAACACTAGCCAAAACCAGGAGAAGTACACTAATACTTGTCTCGCCAGACACTATGAAGTATGTTGATGAGGCTCAGGTGAACTTCCTTAAACAGTCTCACGCACGCAAATTCATTGAAGTTTCCCTCGGAGAGTTTGTAAAGCTTTTACTCTCAGCAAACACCACATCCATGCATATAAGCAGGGCGTTTGATAGGCTTGGCAACACCATAGAGAGGGCCCTGAGGTCTGATATAGGTGTAGCTGTATCTGGCGCTGTCGAAAGTTACCCTAAGTGCCTCTTCACAAACCATATAGATGCTGTGCTTTTTTCCATGGGTTTTTCGAAAAGAGAGAGAAGAATGATTTTAGAGGTCTACCCCCTGGAGTTGTTAAAAACATGGTTAGGTGAAGAGTAGTTGGAGCACCTCACCATAATAGCTATAGCGCTCTCAGCTGCTTCAATAACTGTAACACTATATGTAGCCCTACATCTTAGAAGAGGTATTTTTGCGCTAGTCGATGAACTAGCTATAGCGCTACTCAGCCGCAAGAAGAGTAGAAAAGTGAAGAGGTACATACTGTTGAAAACAGTATGCGGTGAGGAAACTGATGTAAAGGCTTTTGTAAAGGATTTTGAGAAGAGGGTTTCTAAGCTACTAGGAGATGTAGAGAGAATGGGGTGCAGCTTAACCATTGCGACTATTTCAAAAAACTCTAACAGGATGATTGTAAGGGTTGTAGGGGATTATGGGTGCTTTAAGAGGGTTTTAGTAGCTTTATCAATACAGCACATACTCTTTGGAGACTGCGTAGCTGTGCCAATAAGAACCTCGGGTCTCTTTTCCCGATTGAGGAGGTGGATTTACTAAAGCTGCAAAACCTCATTGAGACCTCAGCACCTGCATAACATGCTCTAGGAATTTCACTGCTTTCTCAAACTCAATCCTACCTCTTTCAGACAACTTGTAGAGATTTTCCCCACCAATCTTGACAACTTCAAGCAAGCCTTCCCTAGCCATTCTGTACACAACGCTATATACAGTGATTGTGGAAACCCTCAAACCCACTTCATCTTTTAACACCTTGACAATGTCGTAGGCTTTCATGGGCTCAGAGCTCAGCAAGGCTTTCGCTATATAGAGCCACAGCACCTCTACTGTGAGCTTTCGCCTAAGCCTTCTCAAAGCCCTTGACTCCATACACTGTCAAACTTGCTTACCAATAATAAAGTTTATAAGTGTGCCTTCAGAATATATACGGGCAGAAATATTTGGGTGTGTAAATATGATTAGAGTTGGAATTGTTGGCGTGGGTAACATAGCGGCCATGCTTGTCCAGGCAGTGGAGTTCTATAGGAGAACAGAGCGTACAGAGGGTTTAATACACCATGTCATTGGGGGGTATAGAGTAGATGACATAAGGTTTGCATACGCCATTGACGTGTCGAAGCACAAGGTTGGTAAAGACCTCGCAGAAGCAATCTTCGCTAAACCAAATCAAGTCCCAAATTACATAGACATGCAGAAGACAGGTGTTATAGTTAAAATGGGTAGGGTACTAGATGGCGTAGCTGAGCACATGGTGGAAGACTTTGAGCCAGCGGTTGAGCCAGAGCCAACAGAGAAAGACCTTGTTAAAGAGCTTGAAGAAGCAGGTGTGGATGTGCTAATTAACCTACTCCCTGTGGGCAGTGCAAAAGCCAGCAGGTTCTACGCTGAGGTTGCGGCAAAAGCAGGCGTAGCATTTGTGAACTGCATACCAGAGTTCATAGCAAGTGACCCACACTACGCGAAAATGTTTGAAGAGGGCAGCACCTTGATACTCGGAGACGACATAAAAGGGCAACTAGGCTCAACAATAGTGCACAGAGCCCTTGCGAGCCTCATATCCATGAGGGGTGCTGAAATAGTTGAGTCTTACCAGCTTAACGTAGGTGGGAACACGGACTTCAAGAACATGCTGGACCACAGCAGGCTAACTAGTAAAAAGATAAGCAAAACCATGGCTGTGGCCTCCACTCAACCAGAGCCAGAAAAGCTCCTAAGCAACTTATTCGCAGGGCCCAGTGGCTACATACCGTTCCTCGGCAACACCAAGGTCTCGTACATGTACATAAAGGCCCTGGGCTTCATGGGGCTACCCGTGACAATAGACCTTAAGCTAGTTGTGGACGACAAGGCCATGGCCACAGCAGTGCTAGTAGATGTTATAAGGCTGGCAAAAGCTCTTAAAGACAAGGGTGTTAGGGGGGCTCCCGAGTGGGCTTCTGCATTCTACTTCAAGTACCCGCCAAAGCAGGCGAAAAGCGATGAAGAGGCCCTTCTTAACTTATATATGAGGCTAGAAGAGCTTGGAATAGGCGTGGAGCCCAACAGGCTTTACTTCTGGCACTACATAAAGAAGTGATGAACCGAAAGCGCTTTTTATCTTTCTAAACCATTACCTTATCCTCAAGCGTCGATCTCCACGCAGATGATGATGCCGCTCCAAACAGCCACGTCTTGACCTCGTGAAGAGCCCGCGACGATCTGATCCTAATCTCAAAACTTTAATCGGTAAACAATAGATGGTAGCGCTCCGTGCACAGCCTTAAGCCTATCAACCTCAGTAAGGTGAAGCTCTTGTAAAACTGCTTCTGAAACCCTTATAGCAGATGTTATGAAGACCACAGTACTAAATCCGCTATTCATGAGCGCGGACAGAATCTTCTTGTAAAGCCTCCCCAGAGCGCCAGGCTTCATCCTGTAGCCGTAGGGAGGGTTGAAAACAGCTACTGCAAAGTTCACACCAAACTCCCCTTCAAGCTCTTTCAGCTTCGGCGTAAACGCTATTGAGTCCCCTACAAAAAATAAGGTAGCATCATCAACACCAGCACTTTTAGCGTTTACAACAGCCCCCTCAACAAAAACAGGGTTTATGTCTACGCCAACATGAGCCCTCTCGCCCTCTGCAACACCTCTGGAGCAAAGCTTTTCAAGCTCTTCAACGGCCTCTGGAGAAACCCTTGCCAAAACACCCCAGTCTATATTCCTCCTAGCAATGCACGGTACCTCAACCCCCTTAGCCTGAAGGGCAGCTTCTATGACTATTGTGCCCCCTCCGCACATAGGGTCGTAAAGCCCTTCACCAGGCCTCCACCCAGCTATCCTCAGCATGGCACATGCTATGGTATTCTTAAGCCCAGCAGGGTGGGCAAAGACCTTGTAGCCTCTCACATGTAGAGAAACCCTGGTTAGTGAGAGGGCCACGATAAGCCTCGATCCATTGAGCTCTGTGTATATCTCCACATCAGGTTCGCCCAAGTCTACCCTAAGCCTCACTCCCCGTGCCTGCATGTAGCTGTCTATCACAGCTTGGCCTGCAACTCTACCAATATCTATGCTAGTAAAGCTATGCACACCTATCCTCTCAGATCTTATAGCAAAACTCTGGCTAGGTTCAATCAGCGTGGCAAAGTCAATTCCTTTCACAACTCTGTAAACATCGTCAAGGCTCCTAACATTCTCCTCAACAACTAACAGACCATAGATGTTATTTGCAATGCGAGACCTAAATACGTTAGCAAGCATACTAGAGCTAACTTCTGCAAAAACCCTGCCACTCAAAACGCTAGTAATACGAGCCCCAGAGAGCTCAACAAGCTCACGCATTAACTCACTCTCAAAACCCATATCACATGTAACCAACAACCTCATTGACGCCACCAGTGAGGTGTCAGACAGCCACCGCAACCTCATCAATCAGCAGCGGTCGGGATTAACATCATCCACAAGTACAACGTGGATACAAAACTTATAAGCTGTTTCAAAGAGCGCCGACGCCTATGGGCATGATGCTATCAGGGTGCCCACAGCCTCCCCCTTAGCAGCCTTCACAACATTCTCGATGTCAAAACCATTGAACACTACAACATCTATGCAACTCCTCTTAACTATCTGAACAGCTATAGGGTCCAGCAACTCATAGCCCCCCGCCTCAAACCTCTGACTCAAAACCCTTGACAATTCATCAACAGCTATTCTTTCAAACTTCTTAGCATCAGAAAACCTCTTCGGATCCCTATCATAAACGCCATCAACGTCTGTCGCGTAGAGAATCCTCTTTATACCAAGCGTCTCAGCAACAACAGCAGCTACGGCAGATGTTGACTGCCCTGGCTGCAGACCCCCCAAAACAACAACTCTACCTGTACTCCAAGCCCTCTCCACTTCTTCAATACTCCTAGGTATGGGCACGTAAGCGTGCCCCCCAAGAGCATACGCAAAAAGCAGTGCATTAACTCTGGCAACCTCAATTCCAATCATGTCAGCTTGCGCACTGCTTAAACCCAGAGCCTTTGCACAGTTAATATAGCTCCTAGCATAAGGACCTCCACCAACAACTACAGCCACTCTATAACCCTCATCGACAAGCTTACTGACAACTAAAGCATACTTCTTCACAAGCTCGCTATTCTCAGGGCTAACTATTCTACCAGAGAGCTTCAGCAAAAGCTTGCTGATATTCATGACAAAAGCGCCTGCAGGAAAAGCTAGGGATAAGCAGTGTTAAAAGTTTTGAAAGTATCAGGAGAACGTCCTCACTTTCAACTAGGTCAAGTAGTTCAGACTCTGCGCAGAGGTTACTCTCTAGAGAAGGCTTTGCTCAAGCTGCATCTGAAGAAGCCTTTGCAAAGCTGCTGAGCACACTATGAGTGAAGTAAGCAAGAGCTTGGTCAGCAGATGAGGGAGGGAACACGCTTTGCTAGCTATGCAATAAAATGCTAGTCGGCGAGCACATCAAATACTGGGTCAACTAGTACGCAAGTCGGTACACCATCTGTATGCACATCCAACGCTAGTCATTCAACTGCTTTGCAAAATTTAAATTCAACTCAAACAACAAGAAGCTCTGAAATGGAGCTCCACACACCTACTCTAGCACAACTCTGGGGCTACCCATGTAGTTAGAGTTCTTAACTATAGCAAGCCATTTAAAAAAGCAGAAGTAGGTACAGAAAGCACTGCAGAGCCTCATCGCAAGCATTGTGAATAGCGCTGTCAACTTCTTTGTACATCTCTTAGTGCACTAACTAGCTAAACTTTTAGCTAAATCCTTTAACGCATGTACACACTGCATTCAAATACTGGGTAAATAATTGGCACAAGGAGTTTTGAACTATTAAGTACAGTGACCAGTCAAAGTAAGTGTTCGCAAGTGTGTTTAGGTGTTATATACAAAGCATAGGAAAACATATCATGCTTCAGTGGAAACGCTTTTAATGTGCCTAGACCTGTCTAAACTGACTAGAGTAGATGGTTTCAACAACAGCATGCACAGCTCATAATATTCACCTGGGTTTCAATCCATGCACCATAGAGTGCTAAGCAAAAGAGCTCTTGCCCCCAACATAAAGGAGATAGATGTTTACGCACCTAGAATTGCAAGAGCAGCTAAGCCAGGGCAGTTTGTAATTGTCATGCCCGATGAGAAGGGGGAGAGAATACCTCTAACACTTGTCGATTGGAGTGCTTCAGAAGGGTGGGTTAGGCTAGTTTTCCTAGAAATTGGTGTAACAACACACAAGCTAGGATTGAAAGAAGCAGGAGACCCCCTCTACCACATCGCAGGCCCCTTAGGAAACCCTACACATGTAGATAAGCTTGGCACTGTTATAGTCATTGGTGGTGGTGTAGGGATCCCCGCTGCGTACCCCATAGCCCGAGCTTTTAAAGAGGCGGGAAACTACGTGATATCGATTATAGGTGCTAGAACCTCCAAGCTACTTGTATATGAGGACAGGATTAGGGAGGTCAGCGACGAGGTTCATGTAGCAACTGATGACGGTAGTAAGGGGTTCAAGGGATTCACATCAGATGTGCTTGCAAAGCTTCTCGAAAACAATGTAGCACCTAACTTAATTTGGATGGTGGGCCCCGCGCCCATGATGAAGAGCTGCAGCATCATTGCCAAGAAGCGTGGTGTTAGGGCTGTGGCAAGCCTCAACCCAATAATGGTGTGCGGCATGGGTATGTGTGGTGCATGTAGAGTTACAGTAGGTGGGCGAACTAGGTTTGCATGTTTTGAGGGGCCAGAGTTTGAAGCCAGCGAAGTTGACTGGGATGAGCTGTTGAAAAGGCTCAACATGTATAGAAACGAGGAGGAGGAGGCTTTGAATAGATTCAAGCGCTTAGTTATATCAGCACCGGCGCAAAGGTGATGCTAAAGTGGTTAAGGTGAAGCCCAGGGTACCCATGCCTAAAAGACCTGCTGAGGAGCGTATAAACGATTTCAACGAAGTTGCGCTAGGCTATAGCGAGGAAATGACTCTTGAAGAGGCCTCGAGATGCCTCCAGTGCCCTAACGCACCCTGCGTTAGGGGATGCCCTGTTAGGATCAATATACCAAAGTTCATTAAGCTCATTAGAGAAAGGAAATTTGAAGAGGCATACAAGGTGGTTAAGGAAGGCTCGCCAATACCAGCTATAACTGGGAGGGTCTGCCCTCAGGAAAAACACTGTGAGAAGCTCTGTACCCTAGCCAAGCTTGGGCAACCTGTAGCAATAGGGGCTTTAGAGAGGTTTGTAGCTGATTGGGCTCGAGAACAAGGCGTGTATACAAAGCTACAACAGTTAGAGAAGAGAAGCAAAAGAGTGGCTGTCATAGGCTCTGGGCCCGCTGGCATAGTTTTCGCTACATACATGGCTAGGCTGGGGCACGAGGTAACGGTCTTTGAGGCTCTACATGAAGCCGGAGGGGTTTTGATATATGGAATACCAGAGTTCAGATTACCAAAGAGAATTGTTAAAGAAGAGCTCGCCTACATGAGGGACCTAGGAGTAGACATAGAGCTAGGCGTAGTTGTTGGAAAGACTGTGTCACTCTATGAGCTTCTAGAGGAGTTCCACCTAGTGTTTGTAGCGACTGGGGCTGGGCACCCAAGAATGTTAGGTATACCAGGGGAGAACCTTAACTACATTTACACAGCAAACGAGTTTCTAACAAGAGTAAACCTGATGAGGGCTTACCTGTTCCCAGAATACGATACCCCTGTACATAGAGGTAGAAGAGTTGCTGTAGTTGGTGGAGGTAACACAGCCATGGACGCTGCTAGGGCTGCCCTTAGACTAGGTGCTGAAGAGGTTTACGTGTTGTATAGGAGAACTAGAGGTGAAATGCCTGCTAGAGAAGAGGAGGTGGATAATGCTGAGGAAGAGGGGGTGAAATTCCTCTTCCTAGTACAGCCAATAGAGTTCAAAAGCCATTCGCAGGATAGCGTAAGTGAAGTCCTTCTCATGAAGATGGCCCTGGGCGAGCCAGATGAGACAGGGAGGCCGAGGCCTGTGCCAACGGGGGAGACAGTAAGTATTCAAGTGGACATGGTTATTAATGCCATAGGGTTTCACCCCAATCCATTAATACCCATGACAACGCCTGAGATCAGAACAGATAGTAAGGGTAGAATAGTAGTAGGCGATGACGGTAGAACATCTATGCCCAGGGTGTATGCTGGAGGAGATATAGTGGTTGGAGAGGGGACAGTTATAGAGGCCATGGGGTGGGGAAGAAGGGTAGCACTGGCAGCTCATAAAGAGCTAGCTGTAGAGAATAGGTGGAGCAACAACATTCGCAAGCACTAAGCAGGTTGTACACAGGGTGGAACAAGTATTTGTAGGAAGGAATGTTGAGCGCTACTGCCATGTATGTGAAAGAGACTCTTTAGCCTCACGGAGCGCCTTGGCCTCCTTAAGTTCACGTACTCAAATCAGCTTTGCTTAACTTTACTAGTGAAAAGTTAAGCACCACTTAACTTCACCATAGGTAGACGTGGGGCTCATAGATATCATTAAAGCACCATCGCTGGCTACATCAGTTAATGAAAGCCCTCGGCGGGCCATAAGCCTGAAGAGCCCCGCACACTCGACATTGCACAAAATTGTATTATTAGTACTGCACCACATTCCCTCAATGAATAGTATTGAATTGCTTCTACATGCACACCTAAAGTAAGGCTCCACGCAGGAGCTCTAGCCCATAGAAATAGTGCACTCAATACACTAAAGTTCACAAGTACAACAAATAGTACACCAATTACTGCACAGACTAGTATATAGCTATACCACATAAACACTTATATGCTGTATTCCCACAGCTATTTAATGATAGAGTGAGCCGGGCTAGCTCATGTCTATAAGTCAAGATTTTCAAGGTTATGTCCTACCTGATAACAATTTGCACAGTATTTTAGGACCCTTACCACCATCAACAACAGTACTCATCTTGGGCCATCCTGGGGCTGGTAAGTCTACGTTTGTGGCGAGTTTTCTTTTTGAGAATGTTCTTCGTTTTGGGGTTAGGGGGGTTTATATTAGTCTTGCTGAGGATAGGGAGAAGTTCTATTCTTA